>OGOY01000003.1_pt1 | contig 238080 bp, 206 predicted proteins | sample 1552811 | NCBI WGS metagenome assembly OGOY01 (sample SAMEA2580132, study PRJEB22360) | human gut metagenome | biome: human gut; feature: human-associated habitat; material: faeces | place: Denmark | collected 2008/2010 | reverse complement strand
ATACTTGCCGGGCGACAGCCCGCCTGCGTATTTTTGCCTTGTCTGCAACAAAATTGTGCTCGAAAATCCACATATATTTCTTGTGAAGACAGGTTCTGACATTTTCCGCAAGGTGCAGGATGGAACCATTCGCATCCCCAGCCGTTCCGAAGCAGTGGAGCGAACCAAGGTCGTAGTGATTCAGGATGTAAATTCCGGCAGCAACGATGACAAATACAGCACCTATCCCACACTGTTCGAAGGGCTGTACCGCATGGAGAACGATGGCAACCTCAAGGATAACCACAATCTCTATAAGAGCAACGGACGGTACCCGACCGTTCCCACAGTCTATGCGCTGGCAGACGATCTGGCAAAGTCCATTCCGGTGCAGATCAAGCAGTCTGAGATTCCCAGCCGGTGGAGCACCATCGCTGCAAAACAGCAGGAGCTGAACAAGCTGTTTCCATCGGAGTACTGGGAAAACTGTTACGCCGGACGAAATGAAAACACATGGGTGACCTACAACCCGTTCAAGGACGGCACCCTTGCCGGCGGATATCTCTCCCTTCAGTACAATACTTGCAAGGAATTGGAGTGCACCTATTCCGTCTATACCACTGGTATCATTCGGGAGTATTCCGATGCTGTGGACATCTACGTCAACAACTATGACGAAGAAGATGCCAAGACGTTAAAGACAAACACGTTCAAGATTTACGGTTGCACTGCAGAACCGACGCTCACTTATACTGACCGTGGCATCAATCAGGCAGCTAGCGAGGTGACCACCTCTTATGCCGACGGTACGTATACCATCACCGTCAAACAGAACGGACCGGTAGACATTTCTGTCAAGTGCAGCGGTTCGGAGACCAACCGGCAGACGGCATACCAGGAGGCAGCCTATACTGCACCTGCATTTCCGTCGTTTTACACCGGCATCCGGCAGTATGAGGGCGAATTCTTTGACACCAAGAACGTGGAGGGAAATGTAACAAACGGCTTCTCCAGACCGGATTTGTTCGGCTACGTGGGGGCTATGTGTCCGGCACGCGGAAAAACCATTCGTCCGCACATATACAACTATATCCGTGCAATTTTCCATGCATCGTAAACGGGTATCATAATCTAAATTCCAAACATGGAGCAGGCAGTTATGCCTGCTCTTTTTGGCTTTACGGCAAAAAAATCAATCGGATATTCCAAAAAGTAATAGCAAACTGTAAAAAATAGATATTTTACATGTCACCGAATCGCTGGTATAATGGAAACAATAAAAACCACATGGAAACCGCAGAAATGGAGCGAATTATGAAAACAACGATCATTGGATTTCCCAGAGTTGGCAGCCTTCGGGAACTGAAGTTTGCCAGCGAGAAGTATTTCAGAAATGAGATCACAGCACAGGAACTGGAGCAGACCGCACAGCAGCTGCGTGCTGCCCACTGGAACTTGCAGAAAGAAGCCGGAATCGGACTGATTCCGGTAAACGATTTCTCTTTCTATGACAATATGCTGGATACCGCAGTGCTTTTCGGTGCAGTGCCGAAGCGCTATCGTGACCTGCATCTCTCGGAACTGGACACCTATTTCGCCATGGCACGCGGCTATCAGGGAACACAGGGTGATGTTAAAGCATTTGCCATGAAGAAGTGGTTCAACACGAACTATCACTACATGGTGCCGGAAATTGCAGACGACACACAGATTTTTCTCACCGGAACCAAGCCGTTTTCCGAGTGGCAGGAGGCAAAGCAGCAGGGCATTTCCGGAAAACCGGTGCTCATCGGACCGTTTACGTTTTTGAGGCTGGCAAAGTACACCGGCGAAAAGACAGCAGAGGATTTTGCCGATGAGGCTGCTGCTGCATACTGCACCTATCTGGAAAAGTGGAACGAACTTGGCGCAGAGTGGGTAGAATTTGATGAACCGTGTCTGGTTATGGATTTGACCGCAGCGGAAATCGACCTGTTCCGCCGGCTCTACCAGAAGATTTTGGCAGCAAAGGGCAGTGTTCGGGTATTGCTGCAAACCTACTTCGGAGATGTTCGGGACTGCTATTCCACCGTATGCAAACTGGCATTTGACGGAATCGGTTTGGATTTCCTCGAAGGAAAACAGTCGCTGTCTCTGGTACAGGCAAATGGATTCCCCAAGGAAAAGGTGCTGTTTGCCGGCGTTGTCAATGGCAAGAACATCTGGCGCAACCGCTACGACAAGACCAGAAAACTGGTGGAACAGCTGAAGCCGTTCTGCGGAGAAATCGTTTTGAACACCTCGTGTTCTCTGCTCCACGTGCCGTACACGCTGCGCCATGAGAAGAAGCTGGCGGAGGAATACCGGAAGCACTTTGCCTTTGCTGAGGAAAAGCTGACCGAACTCTCGGAGCTGTCCCGGATTCTGGATGCTGCGGATCCCGCAGAAACCGCAGCATATCAGAAAAACGCCGCACTCTTTGCCGAATCCAGAAATTGCAGCAATGCAGCGGTACAGGAAAAAGTGGCTGCTCTGACCGCATCAGATTTTGTGCGTCTGCCGGCATTTGCAGAACGGGAAAAGATTCAGCATGCCGAATTCCAGCTGCCGTTTCTGCCGACAACAACCATCGGTTCTTTCCCGCAGACTGCGGAGGTTCGTGCCAACCGTGCGGCATTCCGAAAAGGTGAGATCACCGAGGCAGAGTATGTACAGTTTAATCGCCGGAAGATCGCAGAGTGCGTCAAGGCGCAGGAGGAGATCGGACTAGACGTGCTGGTACACGGAGAATTCGAGCGAAACGACATGGTGGAATATTTCGGCGAGTGTCTGGACGGCTATCTGTTTACTGAAAAGGCATGGGTGCAGTCCTACGGCACACGCTGTGTAAAACCGCCGGTGGTATGGGGCGACATCAGCCGTGCCAAACCCATGACTGTGGATTGGTCGGTATATGCGCAGAGCCTGACGAAAAAGCCCATGAAGGGCATGCTGACTGGCCCTGTGACGATTTTGAACTGGTCGTTCCCGAGAGAGGACATCTCCCTTCAGGCGTGTGCTTACCAGATCGCACTGGCGATTCGGGAAGAAGTGCTGGATCTGGAGAAAAACGGAATCCGCATGATTCAGGTAGACGAAGCTGCTCTGCGGGAAAAGCTGCCGCTGCGGAAGTCGGACTGGCAGCTGGATTATTTGAGCTGGGCAATTCCGGCGTTCCGTCTGGTACACAGCGGTGTCAAGCCGGAAACGCAGATTCACACCCATATGTGCTATAGTGAATTTGCAGATATCATCCGTGAGATCGACGACATGGATGCCGATGTCATCACCTTTGAGGCAAGCCGTTCCGATCTGACGATTCTGGATGTTTTGCAGGAAAACCATTTCCGCACGGAAGTTGGCCCCGGCGTCTATGACATCCACTCGCCCCGTGTTCCCTCTGTGGAGGAGATTCAGACGGCAATCGAAAAGATGCTGAAGCGCATCCCCAAGGAAAAGCTCTGGGTCAATCCGGACTGCGGTCTGAAGACCAGAGGCGAGGCAGAAACACGCCCCAGTCTGGAACACATGGTGCAGGCTGCCGCAGCGTGCAGAAACGTAAAGTAATCCAATCGGAAAACAACAACTGCCATCATCCATAGAAACTGCCGTTCCGTAAAGTTTTGCGGAACGGCAGTTTCAGATTTTTGAATGTGTAGTCAATGGATATTAGAGCTTGTGTTCATAGGAAATATATGCGGATTTTCGAGCAAATTTTTTTGCAGACAAGGCAAAAATTTGCAGGCATACTTTCGTATGGCAAGAATTTTTAACGCAGTATGCAACAAAATTTGCCGAAAAGACGTAGATAGACGCCTATGAACACGAGCTCTTAATCTGCTTTTTCTTTTTCGCTCTGCTTTGCATTTTCCGGTTTCTCGGAAAAGAACTTCAAAAGCTGTAAGCCCCAGATCACAGCCCCGCCGATCAGGAAGAAAAGAATGCTGAAGGTGTGCAGAGAGAGGGCATCCTGCGGATTTTTCAGCGTGGTCGGTCCCATGGTGATCGCATAAAGCGAACCGATCATCAATCCGATGATGAGAAAGACCGTTGCAGCACGATGCTTTTCCAGCGCAGCACGGATGATTTTGATAATGGCAACGATGCCCGTCAAAACGCCAATGCCAAATACAATGACGATGGGGAGAGAGTGGAACTGCAAGTGCAGGATGTCTTTGATGGCGGTGATGATAGGCAGATAGATGCCGAAGATCAGCAGCAGCGTCGAACCGGAGATGCCCGGCAGAATCATGGCACAGATGGCAACTGCACCGCAGACAAAGACATAGAGGTACATCCCGATTCCCGGATGGCTCAGATCCATGCCGTTTCCGCCGCCCACCGGATTGAAGTAGGTGATAGCGGATACCAGCGCAATGCCAATGAGAATGAAGAAGATTCGGCTGAGCTTCTCTTTCAGACATCCTTTTTCCTCTATGATGACAATAGGGATTGCAAAGACAATGAATCCCATAAATAGCGAGGATATCTGGTAGATGTGCGTTTCAAAGACGTTTGCCAGAATCAGCACGGCAAGACAGAATCCGATTGCCCAGCCAATGCCGAGCTTGATCAGATACTTCAGGGCGGCAATGCGTTTTTCCTTGGTTCCGGAGATCAGGTCATCTAGCGAGTCGACAAAGCGGTCGTAGAATCCCAGCAAAAACGCAATGGTTCCTCCGGATACGCCGGGAACGCTGTCCGCCAGCGCCATGCAGAATCCATGGATAAATGTGATGATTTTTTTCATGCCACAATAGCTCCTTTGTAATTTGTCTTTTTTATCATACATGAAAAAATTCAAAGAAAACGAAACGATTATTTAACGAGCGATAAAGTATTATTAAACTATTCTTAAATTGAAAAGATACGTGAATTGAAACTGTCAAAAATCGCTGTGGCTTCGGGCAAAACGCCGACTTTGGAAGCGTAATATCGGCGTGAAATGAAAAAATCCGCATGTTGTTCCCGCAAAAAATGCCGGTCAGAAAAACTTGATATTTACCGAAAAGTGTGCTATAGTTATAGGGATATCTCAGACTGATCGAAATGGAAGTGAAAAAATGCGGTTATTCATGGCTGGACTCGATGTGCATTCAGCAGAGATTGCAGTGCGGGAGGCACTTGCATTTTCTACGAAGCAGGCGAAGGCATTCCTGACCGCACTGGTGCAGGAATCCGGCGTATCCGGTGCGGTGCTCTTGGCAACCTGCAATCGGACAGAATTATACATCACTGCGGAATCAGACATTTCTCCGGCGGAGCTGCTGCGTGCGGCAAAATCCGAAACGGCAGTGCCGGAACTCTTGTTGCTGGAGGAGATGGCGGCAGCGCAGCATCTGATGGAGGTCGCCTGCGGTTTGCACTCCCAGATTCTGCACGAGGAACAGATCGTGACACAGATTGGCGGTGCGCTGGAAATGGCGAGAAGCTGCCATACCACAGATGCGGTGCTGGACACACTGTTCCGCACAGCGGTTTCCGCCGGGAAGGAGGCATTGACGCAGGTCGCTGTTTCTGCCGTGCCGCTCTCCGTGTCCTATCGTGCAGTGCAGCGTCTGGAGCAGGTGCTGGGGAACTTGCGGGAAAAGCGCTGTCTTGTCATTGGCAACGGTAATATGGGACGGCTCGCCGCATCTCTGCTGGTGCAAAAGGGGTGCCAAACAATGGTGACGCTTCGCTCCTATCATCGCGGGGAAACTGTTGTGCCCTTTGGCACTGTGCCCGTATCCTATGAACAGCGCTTTTCCCAGATGGAGCAGGCGGACATTGTCATCAGTGCCACCCGCAGCCCGCACTATACCATCTGGAAGCACCAGCTGGAACAGGTGCAGCACCGTCCGGCGATGCTGGTAGATCTGGCAATGCCACGGGACATCGAAGCCTCCTGCGGGACACTGGACGGCGTGACGCTGTGGAATCTGGACGACTTACAGAGCGACACAACACCAGACCAGCAGGCAATCACTGCGCTGCACCAAATTGCCAAGCAGTATGCGGATACCTTTCGCATGTGGCGAAACTATCGGGACTCGGTGCCATACATGCAGCAGCTGAAAGAGCTGACAGCCCAGCGTATTCTGCATAGCACAGCAGTTGATGCTTATCAGTCTGTACCGCAGCTGGAGAAGATCGTTCGCCTGACCGCAGAAAAAACGGTGGACATGCTTATGGGCAGCATGAAAGCCCAGATTGAACCGGCGCTGTTGCAGGATTGCTGTACCAAAATCAAAGACAGGGGGCGATTTTAACCCATGGGAGAAGTGATTCGCATTGGCAGCCGTGCCAGTCGTCTTGCCATCATCCAGAGTCAACTGGTCATGGCGGAGATTCAGCGCAGCCTGCCGGATGCCAGGCTGGAACTGGTGACCATGAAAACGACTGGCGACAAGATTCTGAACCGGACGCTGGACAAGATTGGCGGGAAAGGATTGTTCTTAAAGGAATTGGATAATGCGCTTTTATCCGGAGAAGTGGATTTGTGCGTGCACAGCCTGAAAGATGTGCCGGTGGAGGAGAATCCGGCGCTGCCCATTGGCGCATATTCTGCACAGGAGTCGCCCGGCGATGTTCTGGTTTTGCCGGAGGGAGCTTCTGACTGGGACGCTGCTGCGCCGGTGGGATGCGCCAGCTTGCGGCGTAGCATGCAGTTTCAGCAGCTGCATCCGGATGCGGCGGTCAGGCCGGTGCGGGGCAATGTGCTGACACGGCTGGAAAAGCTGGATCGCGGGGAATACGGCGCTCTGATTCTGGCGGAAGCCGGCTTAAAACGGCTGGATCTGAGTCATCGGATTCACCAGCGGTTTTCACCGGAACAGATGGTGCCGGCAGCCGGGCAGGGTGTTATGGTGACGCAGAGCCGTGCCGGCGAGTACGCCGAACTGCTGGAAAAGCTGAACCATCCGGATGTTGCACTCTGCGCCAAAACAGAACGCCGCTTGTCAGCACTGCTGGGCGGAGACTGCTCTGCGCCGGTGGGCTGTCACGCCAGATGCAGCGGAACACAGATGACGCTCTACGGATTTTCCGGTATGGGCGGCGTTCCGAAACGTGCCGTGGTACAGGGAAATGTGAGAGATGCTGCTGTGCTGGCGGAAGAACTGGCACGGCAACTTGCATAATTCAATAGAAAGCTGGTATGAACAATGAATTTGACCAATCGTCCCCGTCGTCTGCGCAGCAGTGCGCTGCTTCGCAGCATGGTACGGGAAACACGGATTTCTGCGGATACGCTGGTCTATCCCATGTTTGTGCAGGAGGGAACCAACGTCAAGGAGGAGATTCCCTCCATGCCCGGACAGTATCGGTGGAGTCTGGATCGAGTGGATGAGATTTTGCATCAGGTGTCGGATTCCGGCGTGAAGAGCGTGCTGCTCTTCGGCATTCCGGCACAGAAAGATGAGGTCGGCAGCAGCGCATGGCAGTCGGACGGCATTGTGCAGCGGGCAATCCGGCACATCAAAGCGGCTTTTCCGCAGTTCTATGTGATTACCGATGTCTGTATGTGCGAGTATACCTCCCACGGGCACTGCGGGATTCTCTGCGGACATGACGTGGATAACGATCAGACGCTGGAAGTGCTGGCAAAAACTGCGCTCTCCCACGTGCAGGCAGGGGCGGACATGGTAGCGCCCTCGGATATGATGGACGGCAGAGTGGGAAGAATCCGGCAGGTTCTGGATGAAAACGGTTTTGTGAATACACCCATTATGGCGTATTCCGTCAAGTACGCCTCAGCTTTCTACGGACCGTTTCGGGATGCTGCCGGTTCTGCGCCGGCGTTCGGCGATCGGAAGGGCTACCAGATGGATCCGCACAACGCACGGGAGGCAATTCTGGAGGCAGAGCTGGACGTGCAGGAGGGTGCGGACATCCTTATGGTGAAGCCGGGCATGGCATATCTGGATGTGCTGAAGTCGCTGAAAGAGCGTTTTCACCAGCCCGTTGCGCTCTATAGCGTCAGCGGAGAATACGCTATGATTCAGGCAGCAGCTGCTGCCGGATATATCGACAGAACTGCCGTTATCTGTGAATCAGCAGTGTGCATGTACCGTGCCGGTGCAGATCTGCTGATTACCTATTTCGCCATGGAACTGGCGCAGTATATCAAAGAGGGGAGAATTGGATGATGCATACAGAGTGTTCAGAGGAACTCTATTCCCGTGCCAAGGAATTGATGCCGGGCGGTGTCAATTCTCCGGTGCGTGCGTTTTTGTCTGTGGGCGGAACGCCGCGGTTTATCCGGCGTGCCAAGGAGCAATACCTCTATGATGAGGACGGCAACGCCTATATCGATTACATTGGCTCGTGGGGACCGATGATTCTGGGACACAATCCGGATTTCGTGCTGAATGCCGTCCGGAAACAGCTGGAAAACGGTCTGAGCTACGGTGCAGCCACTGCACTGGAAGTGGAGATGGCGGAGCTGATTCACGAGATCGTGCCGTGCGTGGAGATGATGCGTATGGTGAACTCCGGCACAGAGGCTGTTATGAGTGCCGTGCGTGCTGCCAGAGGCTTTACCGGCAGAGATAAGATCGTGAAGTTTGAGGGCTGCTACCACGGCCACGCTGATGCTATGCTGGTCAAAGCCGGATCCGGTGTCATGACCTCCGGCATTCCGGATTCCAGCGGAGTCCCGCGGGGATGCACTGCTGATACCCTCTCTGCGGTTTATAACGATCTGGACAGCGTGGAACGGCTGTTCCAGCAGTACCCTTCGGAGATTGCCTGTGTCATCGTCGAACCGGTGGCAGCTAATATGGGCGTAGTCGTGCCGAAAAAGTCCTTCCTTCCGGGATTGCGCCAGCTCTGTGACCAGTACGGCGCACTGCTGATTTTCGATGAGGTCATTACCGGATTCCGTCTGCAAATCGACGGCGCAATCGGACACTTTGGCATCACGCCGGATCTGGTAACTTATGGCAAGATCATCGGCGGCGGTATGCCGGTTGGCGCATACGGCGGAAGAAAGGAGATCATGCAGCTGGTTTCGCCCCTCGGTTCTGTCTATCAGGCGGGGACGCTCAGCGGCAATCCCGTGGCAATGTGCGCCGGTCTGACGCAGCTTCGCTATCTGAAAGCGCATCCGGAGGTGTACCGGCAGATCGGTTTCCTGTCCCACCGTCTGCGCAGCGGTTTGGAGGAGATTATTCGCCGGTATCATGCGCCGTGCACCGTCAACGGCATCGGTTCGCTGTCCTGCCTGTACTTTACGCCGGAACCTGTGACCGATTATACCAGTGCCAAGAAAGCGGACACTCAGCAGTTTAAAGAATATTTCCACTATATGCTGGACACCGGAAGCTACTTTGGCCCAAGCCAGTTCGAGGCGGCATTTGTCTCCAATGCGCACACGCTGCGTGAAATTGATAAGACGCTGGCGGATGCCGAGGATTACTTTGCATCCCGGAACTTTTAAGGAGAGAACGATGGAACAGGGAATGGTATTTCTGGTGGGAGCCGGTCCGGGCGATCCGCTTTTGCTGACAGAGCGTGGGAAACAGTGCCTGCAAACTGCGGATGCTGTGGTCTATGATGCGCTGGCGAGCGCTTCAGTTTTAAACCTGACCCGACCGGACTGCGATCTGATCTTTGCCGGAAAGACTGCCGGACTGCACCACAAAAAGCAGAGCGAAACCAATCTTCTGCTGGTAGAGTTAGCGCAGCAGGGGAAAAAGGTGGTGCGTCTGAAGGGCGGTGATCCCTTTGTCTTTGGCAGAGGGGGAGAAGAGGCGCAGATGCTGCGGAAACACGGCGTGCCGTTTGCCATTGTGCCGGGCGTGTCCTCTTGCTATAGTGTTCCGGCATATGCCGGGATTCCGGTGACCCATCGGGATCACGCCTCTTCGTTCCATGTCATCACCGGACATCGAAAGGCATCCCGGCAGGAGGAATCGGACGGCGCTGCACTGGCAAAGCTGGAGGGAACGCTGGTCTTTCTCATGAGTCTTGGCAACTTGCCCCGCATTGCGGATACGCTGATACAGGGCGGAAAATCGCCTGGCACGCCGGCAGCCGTGATTGAGCAGGGGACGACTGCACGGCAGCGTGTGGTCACAGCACCCCTGGCGCACATTGCACAGGCGGCGCAGGATGCCGGTTTGCACACACCGGCGATGACGGTTGTGGGAGATGTGGTCTCTCTGCGTCAGGAATTGCAATGGCAGGAGCGTGGAGCACTCTACGGAAAAAAAGTGTTGCTCACGGGAACACCGGACTATGTGCAGAAGGCAGCGCTTCCGCTTCGAAAGCACGGCGCAGAGGCAGCAGAGGTGAGCCTGATCTATCCGCAGGAACCACAAGAGGGCACATTTTCTGCAATTCCGTGGGGCGACTATACATGGCTGGTGCTCACCAGTGCCAACGGTGTGGAACTGTTTTTTGCCGGATTGCAGCGGGATGGCGTAGATCTTCGGCAATTGCTGCACCTGCACTTTGCCGTCATCGGTAAGGGTACGGCGCAGGCGCTTGCACGGCATGGGATTTTTGCGGACTGCATCCCGCCGCAATTTCACAGCGACAGTCTGGCGGAAGCACTGATTCCCCAGCTGGCGGCGCAGGACAAGGTGCTCCTGCTTCGGGCGGAGAACGGCTCTGAGGTGCTGTCGCAGCGTCTGGAACAGGCTGGTGTGTGCTTCCACACTGTGCCGTTCTATGCAGTAAAGTCGGACTGGCGGAAAAAGCAACTGTTGCTGGCGGAGTTGAAAACGGCGGACTATGTGTTTCTCGCCAGCTCCTCCGCTGCCAGAACCTTTGCGGAAATGACTGCCGGAGAAGATCCCTATGCTGCACAGGTCATCTCCATTGGCGATGCGACCACGCACACAGCGGAATCCTTTGGAATCCCTGTGGCAAAGACGGCAAAACAGTCAGACATTGACGGCATGCTTCAGTGTATTCTACCTCCTGCTGCAGCGGAGGATGCCAGATGACCGGTTATCCCATCTCCCTGCATTTGCAGGGAAAAAAGTGCGTTGTCTTTGGTGCCGGAAAAACAGCACAGCGGCGGGTGCAGGGACTTTTGCAGGCTGGTGCAGCGGTGACTGTGATTGCGCCAGAACCCAAGCCGGACTGCTGGAACAAGGCAGATCTGACCTATGTGCAGGCGCATTACCAACAGGCGTTTCTGGAGGAGGCGCTGCTGGTGTTTGCAGCGACCAATGACGCAGCATGCAATGCGCAAATCGTACAGGACGCACAGGCACTGGGAAAGCTGGTTTCCACGGTAACGGCGGATGCAGCGAATCTCTCTGATTTTTCCGTGCCAGCTACCCGCTGCAGCGGTGCGGTGACGCTTTCCGTGACAACAGACGGCAAAGCACCAGCGCTCTCCGCTGCCATTTGCGATGCACTGGTACCGGCGCTTGCAGATTGTGAAATGCTCTGCACCTGTATTTGCACGCTGCGCAACACTTGGAAAAAAACGATACCGGAACAGCGTCGCCGTGCACAGCTGCTCCGGCAGATCACAGCATCGGATGCACTAGCGCTGTTTCGAGAACAGGGACAGACCGCCTACCTCCAATACGCTGCGAAACTGTCCGGCATTGTACCGCAGGAGAAAACCGCAATTCTGACGGTCAGCTTCGGCACTGCCTACGCAGAAACACGGGAGCAGACCATCGGAGCTGTGGAACGGGCAATCGGCAAGGCATTTCCGGAGGCGGACGTGTATCGTGCCTTTACCAGCAGCCGAATTGTCTGCCGAATGCGGCAGAATGGAACCCAAGTCGATACGGTGAACGAGGCACTGGAACGTCTGAAGCAGCTGGGCTATACGCAGATATTCTGTCAGCCGACTTATGTCGCTGCCGGCAAGGAATACGAACAGCTTTGCACCGATGCAGCGAAATGGAAACGGTCGTTTCTGCATCTCTCCGTGGGAGTGCCGCTGCTGATGCACACGGCGGATTATCCGCATCTCATTCAGACGATGGCGGAATCCGGCATCATTGCCCATGAAGCGCATCGTGCCTATCTTCTGATGGGACACGGAACGGCACATGCCGGCACGCTGGCATATCCGGTGTTTGAGGACTGGCTGCGGCACTGCGGATATGACAATGTGTTTGTAGGGACGCTGGGCGGTGTGCCGACCCTGGAAATGGCACTGGCACAGCTGAAAAAGCACGCCTATACGGAAGTGGTGCTCTCTCCTATGCTGCTGGCAGCAGGAAAGCATGTGCAGCGGGATATGGCGGGGGAACATCCGGCATCCTGGAAATCGATTCTGGAACAGAACGGGTATTCTGTGACAGTGCAGACGCAGGGACTTGGCGCATATCCGGCAATACAGGAGCGCTATGTTGCGCATTTGCGGGAACTGATGGCATCACAGAATTTCCCTGAAACTAAATAAGATTTGATATCGTAACCGGATAGGAAGTTTTCCTGTCCGGTTCTTTTTTGTGCATTTTGATGTTCTAATCACTCGCTTTTCGACTTCGTTTTATCACATCATACAAAAAGAGTAAAATCCTCTTGACAAACTCCTAGTTTTGCGGTATCATATATGGCATATTAAACATATCAAAACAATATGAATTATAGGGAAAGGAGGACATGACAATGCGGTATTTCAATTTAAAAGCGACAGGCGGCATTGTACGATGTTTCTTCTCTTTTTCTGGAATAGAGATCGCACAATCCATTCATAGGAAAGAAAGAGGGAAAAGAACATGAAAAAGAGCAAGATCAAGATTTTTGGACTTTTGGCAGCAGTCGTTTTGACTGGAGGAATTTTCGCCGGATGCGGAAGTGCTTCGGATGACACGGTCAGCATTGTCAACGTCTCCTACGACCCCACCCGAGAGCTTTACTCGGAGTACAACAAGATTTTCGCCGAGCACTGGAAAGAAAAAACCGGACAGGATGTGGAAGTCACACAGTCCCATGGCGGTTCCGGTAAACAGGCGCTGGAAGTTGCCAACGGTCTGGAAGCCGATGTGGTAACCTTGGCGCTGGAATATGATGTGGATGCCATTCAGGACGCCGGACTGATCGAGGACGGCTGGGTCAATGAGTTTGACGATGACAGCGCACCGTACACCTCCACCATTGTTTTTCTGGTGCGGAAGGGCAACCCCAAGGACATTCATGACTGGGACGATCTGGTCAAGGATGGCGTCGGCGTAATCACCCCGAACCCCAAGACCTCCGGCGGTGCGAGATGGAACTATCTGGCAGCTTGGGCGTATGCCGACAAGCAGGACGGCGGCGATGAGGCAAAGACAGAAGAATTCATCAAAAAGCTTTACCAGAACGTTCTGGTGCTGGACTCCGGCGCAAGAGGTGCGACGACGACCTTTGTGGAGAACGGACAGGGCGATGTGCTGATCGCATGGGAAAATGAGGCGTATCTGTCTATCAAGGACAATCCGGACGACTATGAGATCATCACGCCGAGCATCAGTATTCTGGCGCAGCCCTCTGTGGCAGTGGTGGATTCTGTGGTAGACGAACGTGGCACACGGGATGTGTCAACGGAGTATTTGCAGTATCTCTATTCGGACGATGCGCAGCGCATCGCAGGGGACAACTATTACCGTCCCTCCAACCCGACAATTTTGCAGGAATATGCAGATGTGTTTAACTTAAATATTGACCTTGTCACCATTCAGGATTTCGGCGGATGGGATGAAGCGCAGAAAAAGCACTTCGCCGAGGGCGGAATCTTTGACAAGATCTACGAAAAATAAGGAGCAACTATGAAAAAAGGCAGCAAACGGGTGATTCCCGGATTTGGATTATCAATGGGAGTGACACTTTCCATTCTCAGCATCATCGTTTTGATTCCGCTGGCGTCGCTGATCATCTACACCGCACAGCTCAGCCCGTCAGAGTTTTTCGAAACGGTAACACGTCCCCGTGTTCTGGCAAGCTTTCGTGTAAGCCTGCTCACGGCGTTTATCGCCTCTGCAATCAATGCGGTGATGGGTGTAATTCTTGCATGGGTGCTGGTGCGCTACCGTTTTCCGTGCAAGCGCCTGCTGAATGGAATGATCGAGCTGCCGTTTGCGCTGCCGACTGCTGTTGCCGGAATTGCGCTGACTTCCCTGACCGCAGATACCGGTCTGGTGGGAAAGTTCTTCGCCCGTTTCGGCATTGAGATCGCTTATACCAGAGCCGGTATCACAGTCGCACTGGTGTTCATCGGCATTCCGTTTGTGGTTCGCACCGTGCAGCCGATTTTGGAAAAGCTTGACCCGACCTATGAAGAGGCAGCCGGTGTGATGGGTGCAAGCCGTACCCGCATCTTCTGGAAAGTGATATTTCCGGAAATTCTGCCGGCAACTCTGACAGGGTTCGGATTGGCGTTCGGCAGATGTCTTGGAGAATACGGCAGCGTCGTATTCATCGCCGGCAATCAGCCCTATGAAACAGAGATCACACCGCTGATTATCATGTCAAAGTTACAGGAATATGATTATACCAGTGCAACTTCCATTGCTTTGGTGATGCTGGTCGCTGCATTCTTGATTTTGTTCTTTACCAATCTGGTGCAGGCGAGAAGCGCAAAGATTTTGAAGGGAGGTCAGTAAATCATGCACGAAGAAACTGTGGGTTCCAAAGTCGTCAAATGGGTTTTGATCGGTGTCAGTGTCCTGTTTCTAGTCCTGCTGCTGCTGCTCCCTTTGGTGACGGTAATTTCCGAGGCGCTGCGGGATGGCTGGAAAACCTATCAGGCAGCGGTAACCGATAAATACACGGTCAAGGCAATTCTCCTGACCTTGGAGGCAACTGCCTGCGCTGTTGGCATCAATACGATTTTTGGCGTATTTGCAGCACTTGCAGTGACCAAATACCACTTCCGTGGAAAGAAAGTTCTCACGACACTGATCGATGTGCCGGTTACGGTGTCGCCTATTATCGCCGGTTTGATTTTCCTGCTGACGTTCGGCAGACAGAGCGTGCTGTATCCGCTGATGCAGGATCTGGGCATCAAGGTGGTGTTCGCCGTACCAGGCATTATTCTGGCGACGATTTTTGTCACATTCCCGTTTGTATCACGGGAGCTGATTCCGGTTCTGGAATCGCAGGGATCGGACGAGGAAGAGGCTGCAGCTCTGATGGGCGCAGGCGCCTGGACGATTTTCCGCAAGGTCACGTTCCCGCATATCAAATGGGCACTTTTGTATGGCGTGGTGCTCTGTGCAGCGAGAGCCATGGGTGAGTTCGGTGCAGTTTCCGTCCTCTCCGGACACCTGCGTGGTAAGACCAATACACTGCCCCTGCACGTGGAGATCCTGTTCAATGAATTCCAGTATGTGCCGGCGTTTGCAGTTTCGTCCATTCTGGTTCTCATGGCAATTGTAATTCTGGTGATTCGCAGCTTGATTGAACACCGGGGAAAGAAGGAAACCTGATGTATGTAGAATTGAATCACATCAACAAGCGCTTTGGCAACTATCAGGCATCGGATGATGTGAGTTTTGGAATTGAAAAGGGAAAACTGATTGGACTGCTTGGCCCCAGCGGCAGCGGTAAAACAACCATTCTGCGCATGATCGCCGGTCTGGAACATCCGGACAGCGGTGAGATCAAGATTGATGGCACTGTGGTCAACGATATTCCCGCCAGCAAGCGTGGCATTGGCTTTGTTTTTCAGAACTATGCGCTGTTTCGGTATATGACGGTGTATGACAACATCGCTTTTGGACTGAAAGTGCAGAAAGTGGACAGAAAGACCATTGCCAGCCGTGTGGCAGAGCTGATCGACCTCATCGGGCTGAAAGGACTGGAAAAGCGCTATCCCAGCCAGCTCTCCGGCGGACAGCGTCAGCGTGTGGCATTTGCAAGAGCCCTTGCGCCGAATCCGCAGCTTCTGCTGCTGGACGAGCCGTTTGCAGCAATTGATGCGAAAGTGCGTCAGGAGCTGCGCAGCTGGCTGAAAGAGATGATCGGCAAGCTCGGTGTCACCAGTATTTTTGTCACCCACGATCAGGATGAGGCAATTGAGGTTGCCGATGAGATTATCATCACCAATCGAGGCAGAATCGAACAGATGGGAACGCCGCTGGAGATCTACCGCCATCCGCAGACCTCTTTCACAGCTTCGTTTTTCGGACACACCTCCGTGCTGGCAGACTACCGGAAGTATCACACATTCCAGCAGATGGAACACGTGGAAAAGGCAATCGTCCGTCCGGAGTTCCTGAAAATTACCAAGAAGGGCGAGGTACAGAAGTACGGCAGTTCTGCTTCTCAGGGCGTGGTGGAACGGGTTTCTTTTCGTGGTGACTGGATCGAGCTGGAAGTTCGTGTGAACGGCGATTTGCTGATTGCCAAGCGTGACCTGGAAGAGCCTGGCGTTTCCGTTGGAGAAACAGTGGACGTATTCCTCTACCGCATCTTTGTGATTGCCGGCGAGAAGTGCTATCTTCTGGAGAATCAGTCCTTGCAGGATGATTCTGTATTTATTTGAGTGCTTTCTCATATTATTAAGATTACAAATTAAAAGGAGTCGAGTACCATGGCTAAGATTTATCAGGGTGCAGTGGAGCTGATCGGAAATACTCCGCTGGTAGAAGTTATCAATCTGGAACAGCAGGAAGCGCTGAAAGCGAGAGTCCTTGTGAAGCTGGAATATCTCAATCCGGCTGGCAGTGTCAAGGATCGTATCGCCAAGGCAATGCTGGAAGATGCAGAGGCAAAAGGACTGCTGAAAAAGGGTTCTGTGATTATTGAGCCAACATCGGGGAATACTGGAATTGGTCTGGCTGCCATCGCAGCTGCCAAGGGCTATCGTGTGATTCTGACGATGCCGGAAACCATGAGTGTGGAGCGCCGGAACATTCTGAAAGCATACGGCGCTGAGATCGTTTTGACCTCTGGTGTCAAGGGTATGAAGGGTGCCATTGAGCGTGCAAGGGAGCTGGCAGAGGAAATTCCGGGAAGCTTTATTCCCGGACAATTTGAGAACCCTGCCAATCCGGAGGCACACCGCAAGACCACCGGTCCGGAGATCTGGCAGGATACCGATGGAAAGGTAGACTTTTTTGTTGCCGGCGTTGGAACCGGCGGAACCGTTAGCGGAACCGGCGCATACCTGAAGTCCAAGAATCCGGCAGTGCAGGTCGTTGCGGTAGAGCCGTTTGACTCGCAGGTTCTGGCAGGCGGAAAACCCGGCCCGCACAAGATTCAGGGCATTGGCGCAGGCTTCGTTCCCAAGACACTGGACACCGGCATCTATGACACGATCTATCCGGTGAAGAATGACGATGCCTTTGCAACGGCAAAGCTAATTGCCAAGCACGAGGGAATCCTCGTGGGAATTTCGTCCGGTGCAGCGCTGCATGCAGCACTGGAACTGGCAAAGAAGCCGGAGAATGCCGGAAAGACCATTGTTGCGCTGCTGCCGGACAGCGGTGACCGCTATTATTCCACAACACTGTTTTCTGATTGAGAATTCGTTTGTGTGCAGAAGAGAGGAAGATGTACCATAAAAATCTCAACAAAAGTAGAATGCGGCATCATCGCATTGATCGACATTGCACTGCATTCTGAAAATGGAGAAGCTGTTGCCGTGAGCAGTATTTCCAAGCGGCAAAACATTTCAGTAAAATATCTGGAACAAATTCTGGTGGCGCTGCGTCAAGCATATCTGATTCGTGGCATCAAGGGATTCAAGGGCGGCTATGTCATCGCAAGACCTGCCAGCCAGATCACATTTCAGGAGATCATTGACGCACTGGACATCACAGTTCTGGGCGATGTGGATGTTGGCGGTGCAGATGACAACTCTCTTTTGAAAGCAACGGTACAGGAGTGCCTGTGGGATCAGATGACGGCATATCTGCGGAAGTTCTGCGCCGGCGTGACATTGCAGGACATGATTGAGCGCTATCGCAGCTCGATTCCGCCGGAGGAGTCGTTCATGTATTATATCTAAAAGAAGTTTCGGATTCACTTCCAGCTTCTGTTTCAGACGGCGTCGCAGCGTTTGCCAATGCGCCGTCTGATTTTTCAGAAAAATATGTGAACTTATCATGTATAATAAGAATCTACAGATAACTTTTTGAATAAAATGAAAAAACATAAGAAATCATACAAAACCTATTGACTTAGTAGTGAAAAGGTGCTATAATAGGCTCATGAAAACGAACGAGAGGAGCGTGGGTGAGCGCATGAAGTTTAATACGGCATTGCTGCATCAGAATTTTGATGGCGAAAAGAGTACGGGTTCCACGATTATGCCGATTTATCAGGTCAGCGCATTCGCACATGAAACGGCAGAAAAACTGGAAAAGGTTTTTCATAATCAAGCGCCGGGATTTGCTTATACTAGAATCAGCAACCCGACCGTAGACGCTTTTGAAAAGAGAGTCGCAGCGATGGAGCACGGCATTGGTGCTGTGAGCTGTTCATCTGGTATGACGGCGGTCACCATGGCGCTGCTGAACATTCTCCACGCAGGGGACGAGGTGATTGCAGGTTCCGGACTGTTCGGCGGAACGATCGACCTGTTCTCCGATCTGAAAGCATTTGGAATCACCACACGGTTTGCAGAATCTGTTACTGTGGAAAAAATCGAACCGCTCATCAATGAGAACACTAAGGTGGTTTTCACAGAGCTGATCGGTAACCCGAAGCTGGATGTGGTAGATCTGAAAGCGGTTTCTGAACTGGTGCATGCGCACGGGATTCCGCTGATTATCGACAGCACCACGGCAACCCCGTATTTGATCCATCCCTTTGAATATGGCGCAGATGTGGTGGTTCACTCCTCTTCCAAGTACATCAACGGCGGCGGTAACGCCATCAGCGGTGTGATCGTGGACAGCGGCAGTTTCCCTTGGGATAAGAGCCGGTACGACGGATTCGAGCCATACGCCAAGTATGGAAAGTTTGCCTATCTGGCAAAACTCCGGAATGCCATCTGGCGAAATGTGGGCGGCTGTTTGTCCCCGATGAATGCGTTCCTCAATTCCGTGGGACTGGAAACGCTGGGTCTGCGGATGGAGCGGCTCTGTGACAACGCCCTCCAGCTGGCACGATATCTGGACAGCGTGGACGGCGTTGAGGTCAACTATCCGGCTTTGGAGAAGAGCCCGTATTACGACTTGGTGCAGAAGCAGTTCGGCGGAAAGGGCGGCGCAATCCTGACACTTCGTGCAGGCAGCAAGGAAAAGGCGTTCTGCCTGATCAACCATTTGCAGTACGCCACCAACGCCACCAACATCGGCGATGTGCGGACGCTGGTCATCCATCCGGCAAGCACCATTTACGCACACAGCAACGAAGCGCAAAAACAGAGTGCCGGCGTGTATGCGGATTCCATCCGCGTCAGCGTGGGCATTGAAGATATTGAAGACCTGATCGCAGATTTCGGACAGGCAATTGCGAAAATGCAGGAGGAATGTTAAATGGCAGTCGATTACGCAACGCTGAAAAAAGGCGGTTTTATGCGACAGAAGCAGAAAAATCATTTTTCGCTCCGGCTTCGGGTGGTCGGCGGTAATCTGACGGCAAAGCAGCTTGCAAAGATTGCAGAGGTCGCAGAAAAATTTGGAGACGGACATGTGCATCTGACTTCCCGCCAGAGCGTGGAAATTCCGTTTGTTAAGCTGGAACAGATCGATGCTGTAAAGGCAGCGCTGGCAGAGGGCGATGTGGAACCGGGCGTTTGCGGTCCGAGAGTTCGTACCGTCACAGCTTGTCAGGGCCAGGCAGTCTGCCCCAGCGGATGCATTGATACTTACGCACTGGCAAAGGAACTGGACGCACGCTACTTTGCACGGGAACTGCCCCATAAGTTTAAGTTCGGTATCACCGGATGTCAGAACAACTGCTTGAAGTCCGAGGAAAACGACTTGGGCATCAAGGGCGGCATTCAGGTGAAATGGCGGGAAGAGGACTGCATCCAGTGCGGTGTCTGTACCAAGGCATGCCGCAGCGGTGCGATCACCCACGAGGATGGAAAAATCACCGTGGATGAGAGCAAGTGCAACTTCTGCGGACGCTGTGTGAAAGCATGTCCCACAGAAGCTTGGGATACGGTGCATGGCTACATCGTCTCTTTCGGCGGACTGTTTGGCAACAGCATCCATAAGGGCGAGCCGATCATCCCGTTTATCGCAGACAAGGAAAAGCTCCTGAAGATCTGCGATGCCGCAGTACAGTTTTTTGATGACAACGCCAACGCCGGAGAACGGTTCCAGTTCACCCTGGAGCGTGTGGGAAAAGAAAAATTCGAAGAGAAAATCTGGGAGGCTTACAATGGCTGAATTTCAAATTGACGATACGGTAGATATCACAGATGTTGTTTGCCCGGTCACTTTTGTGAAGGCAAAGGTTGCACTGGAAGAGCTGGACGACGGACAGATCCTCTCCATTCGCATGAACGACGGCGAACCGGTACAGAACGTACCCCGGAGCATCAAGGAAGAGGGTCACAAGATCCTGAAGCTGCTTCAAAATGAGGACGGCACCTATAATCTGATCGTAAAAAAGGTGGGTGATTGAATGGCTGCTCGTGTCAATCAGGAGAACTTTCAGCAGGAAGTGCTGGAGGCAAAGGGCTTGGTGCTGGCGGACTTTTACTCGGACAGCTGCATTCCCTGCAAGCGTCTTTCTCCGGTTCTTTCTGAACTGGAGGAAACTTATGGCGATGCATTGAAAGTGGTAAAAATCAATGTCAACTTTGACATGGCACTGGCAGAGCGGTACGAAGTACAGGCAGCCCCCACACTGATCTTCTTCCAAGACGGTGTCGAAAAAGACCGGCGCAAAGGTCTGGTCAAGAAAGCAGAACTCGTGGAAATCATTGATTCCCTCAAATAACCATCAAAGGAGTATGATTATGAAAATTACAGTTGCAGGTGTACAGAAGGAAGTCACAGACGGTCTGACCGTTGCACAGCTGATCGTGGACGAGAACGTAGAAACCCCGCAGTATGTTACTGTTACCATCAACGATGAATTCGTAGAAAACGGCACATTTGAAAAGACTGTCCTCAAGGACGGCGACACTGTAGAATTCCTCTACTTCATGGGAGGTGGACAGTAAGATGGCATTTACCAACGAACAGATCGAGCGCTACTCCCGTCACATCATCCTGAAAGAGGTTGGCGTCAAGGGACAGAAGAAGCTGCTCAATGCGAAAGTGCTGATCATTGGTGCAGGCGGCCTGGGTGCTCCGGCAGCAATGTACCTGGCAGCAGCCGGCGTGGGTACCATCGGCATTGCAGATGCTGACGAAGTAGACCTTTCCAACCTCCAGCGCCAGATCATCCACGCAACCGCAGATGTGGGCAAGGCAAAGGTACAGTCCGCTAAAGAGACCATGGAAGCAATCAATCCGGATGTCAAGGTCAATACGTATCGGACATTCGTCACCAGCGAGAATATCATGGATCTCATGAAAGACTATGATTTCGTGATCGACGGCACCGATAATTTTCCGGCAAAGTTCCTCATCAATGACGCCTGCGTTATGGCGAAGAAACCGTTCTCCCATGCCGGTATCATCCGGTTTCAGGGTCAGCTCATGACCTATGTGCCGGGAGAGGGTCCGTGCTACCGCTGCGTCTTTAAGAACCCGCCTCCAAAGGATGCCGTTCCCACCTGCAAACAGGCTGGCGTTATCGGCGCAATGGGCGGTGTCATCGGCAGTCTCCAGGCAATGGAGGCAATCAAGTACATTCTGGGAATCGGCAATCTGCTGACCGGTTACCTGCTGACCTATGATGCATTGAAGATGGAATTCCGCAAGGTCAAGCTGCCGTCGGAAACCTCTGGCTGTGCAGTCTGCGGAACACATCCCACAATCACAGAACTGATCGATTATGAACAGGCAGAATGCGACGGAGTAGGACTATGATTCAGTTAAAGAAATCTGATTTTGAAAAAATGCTGGCACATGCGCAGAAAGAGCTGCCCGATGAGGCGTGCGGTCTGATTGCCGGCGAGATTAGCGGAACGGATAAGATTGTCAAGAAGGTATACCTCCTGACCAACATCGACCATTCCAACGAGCACTTCAGCCTTGATCCGAAGGAACAGCTGGCAGCAGTCAAGGATATGCGTGCCAACGGGCTGGTTCCGCTGGGTAACTGGCATTCACATCCGGAATCTCCCTCCAGACCGTCGGAAGAGGACAAGCGGCTGGCATATGACAGCAAGGCAAGCTATATGATTCTCTCTCTGATGGATCGGGAAAATCCGGTGCTCAATTCCTTCCACATCGAAGGAACCGACGCAGAAAAGGAACTCTTACAAATCGAGGATTGAGTTATGTTTGACATCATCATCATCGGCAGCGGACCGGCAGGAATGACCGCTGCGATCTACGCCAGACGAGCCGGTTTGGATGCGCTGGTTTTGGAAAAAGACGCAATGGGTTCGGGACAGATCGCTGTCACAGAGCAGGTGGACAACTACCCCGGACTGCCCCACATCGGCGGCTATGAGCTGGGCGAGAAGTTTCGGGAACATGCGGAAGAACTGGGTGCTTCGTTCTCTGAAAACGAGGTGGCAGCGCTGACCAAAACCGACGGCATTTTTACCGTTTTCATGAAAGATGGGACGAGCGTCACGGGAAAAAGCGTGATCTACGCCGCCGGAACTTCCTACCGCCGTTTGGAAATTCCGGGGAGTCAGCTCCTTGGAGTCTCCTACTGTGCGACCTGTGACGGTGCGTTTTATCAGAACAAGACCGTGGCAGTGGTTGGCGGCGGAGATACGGCGCTGGAGGATGCGCTGTACCTCTCCCGAATGGCGAAGCAGGTCTATTTGGTGCACCGCAGAGATGCATTCCGTGCCAATGCCTCGCTGCAAAAGCAGGTGGCGCAGACGGGAAATATTGTGCCTATCCTGTGTGCGGTTCCCACTGAGATCGTGGGGGAGAAGCATGTGGAAGCGCTGAAGCTTTTGCATAACGACAAGCCGGAGGATTTGCAGCTGGACGGTGTGTTTGTGGCAATTGGCAGCGTTCCCAATACAGAACTTCTGCGTGGAATCGCAGCGCTGGATGCCAGTGGCTATGTCGTTGCCGGCGAAGATGGTGTGACTTCTGTGTCTGGACTTTTTGCTGCAGGAGATGTTCGGACAAAACTGCTGCGGCAGGTTGTCACAGCGGTAGCAGATGGCGCCAATTGTGTGGCATCTGCGGAAAAATATCTTCTGCATTGACAGGGGAGGATGGTGATGAGATGAAAATAGAACGCTGCAAAACCGATGTGCTGATCATCGGCGGCGGAACGGCCGGATGCTATGCCGCACTGACCATCGCGGAAAAGTCCGATGCCAAGGTGCTGATCTGTGAAAAGGCGCACATCAAGCGAAGCGGCTGTCTGGCAGCCGGTGTCAATGCACTGAACGCCTATATCACAGAGGGCAGAAAACCGCAGGATTACGTGGACTATGCCCGTAAGGATGCCGACGGCATTGTGCGTGGCGATCTGCTGCTTACCATGTCGGAGCGCCTGAACAAGGTGACGGCGCACATGGAACAGCTTGGCCTGGTCATCCTCAAGGACGAGAACGGCAAGTACGTGGCACGTGGCAACCGCAACCTGAAGATCAACGGCGAAAACATGAAGCCAATTCTGGCAAAAGCGGTGGAAGCGCTGCCGCAGGTGACGATTAAAAACCATGTCAATATCACAGACTTTTTTGTGAAAAACAATCGGATTCAGGGTGCGTTTGGATTTGGCATTAACGATGATACTGTGTATCTCATTGAGGCAAACGCTGTGATTATCGCCACAGGCGGTGCAGCCGGACTCTATAAGCCCAATCATCCCGGTTTCTCCCGGCATAAGATGTGGTATCCGCCGTTCAATACGGGTGCAGGTTATGCCATGGGCATTCGTGCCGGTGCGGAGATGACTACCTTTGAAATGCGCTTCATCGCACTGCGCTGCAAAGATACCATCGCTCCCACGGGTACGCTGGCACAGGGTGTCGGCGCAAAGCAGGTGAACTCTCTGGGGGAGGTCTATGAAACCAAGTACGGTCTGACCACCTCGGAACGTGTTTACGGAACCGTCAGCGAGAATCTGGCGGGCAGAGGGCCGTGTTACCTCCGCACAGAGGGAATTACACCGGAACAGGACGACTCCCTGATGAAAGCGTATCTGAATATGGCGCCCTCTCAGACACTGAAATGGATCGAGAGCGGTAAAAGGCCCTCTCAGCAGAATGTGGAAATCGAGGGAACAGAACCCTATATTGTAGGCGGACATACCGCAAGCGGTTATTGGGTGGACACCAAGCGTGCCACGACCATTACAGGCTTGTTTGCTGCCGGCGATGTCGCCGGCGGATGCCCGCAGAAGTACGTGACCGGTGCACTGGCAGAGAGCGAGATCGCCGCAGAATCTGTGCTGGAATTTTTGCAGAATCACACTCCCACGGCACCGGATACAGAAGCTGTACAGGCACATATCGCCGAGGTAGAGCATTTCCTGAAAGATAACGGCGGACTGTTCGATACGGAGCAGCTGGAGGATGCCATGCAGACGGTGATGGACACCTATGCAGGCGGCATTGGCACCAACTACCGGTTCCACGAAAAGGAACTGGACATCGCTGATGAAAAGATCGTGCGGCTGATGGAATTGTCCGACCAGCTCCACGCCGCAGATTATCAGGAGCTGATGTACATCTACGAGCTTCGGGAACGCCTTGTGGTTTGCCGCAGTGTCATCGCCCATTTGAAAGCGAGAAAAGAAACACGCTGGCACAGCTTCGCAGAGAATCTGGATCATCCGGAAAAGGATGATCTCCATTGGCGCAGATATGTCAATTCCCGGATGCGGGATGGAAAGCTGGAAATCGTTTTTCGGGAATTGGTAGAGGAGGGACAGAACTATGAGCATTGCCATTGATCAGAAGCAGTGTATTGGATGCGGAAAATGCCGCATGATCTGTCCCGGCAGCCTGATTCACCAGAATGAAACTGGCAAGGCGTTTATCAAGTACCCCAAGGACTGCTGGGGATGCACCTCCTGTTTGAAGGAGTGTCCCGTGCACGCCATCCGTTTTTATCTGGGCGCAGATATGGGCGGTATGGGAAGTCTGGTACACACCGAAAAAGAGGGCGATGTGTTGCGCTGGATTGTGGAACACCCCAAGGGCGATGTCTCCGAGATCCGCATCAATACCAAGGAATCGAATCACTACTAATGCTTTGAAACAGAGCATTTCAAGGAGGAAATGATATGCAGGAATTGTCACATCTTGACGAACTGGAAGCTGAGGCAATCTACATCATCCGAGAGGTTGCGGCAGAGTGCGAAAAGCCGGTTATGCTGTACTCCATCGGAAAGGACAGCTCTGTCATGCTGCACCTTGCCATGAAGGCATTTTATCCGGAAAAGCCGCCGTTCCCGTTCTTGCACATTGATACAACATGGAAGTTTAAGGATATGATCCGTTTTCGGGATGAAACCGCAAAGAAGCTCGGCATCGAGATGCTGGTCTACACCAACGAAGAGGGCGTTAAGCAGGGCATCAACCCATTCGACCATGGCGCAGCTTACACGGACATCATGAAGACACAGGCGCTGAAGCAGGCACTGACCAAGTACGGCTTCACCGCAGCATTTGGCGGCGGCAGACGTGACGAGGAGAAGTCCCGTGCCAAGGAGCGTATCTTCTCGTTCCGAAATGAGGCACAGGCGTGGGATCCGAAGAACCAGCGTCCGGAAATGTGGAAGCTGTATAACACCCGCATCAAAAAGGGCGAGAGCATCCGTGTTTTCCCCATTTCTAACTGGACAGAAAAGGACATCTGGCAGTACATCCAGCGGGAAAACATTGATATCGTACCGCTGTACTTTGCAGCAGAGCGTCCGGTTGTCTATCGGGATGGCAACATTATTATGGTAGATGATGACCGTCTGCCGTTGCTGCCGGGAGAAAAGCCGGAGTATAAGTCCATTCGTTTCCGGACGTTGGGCTGCTACCCGCTGACCGGCGGTATTGAGTCGACTGCAACCACACTGGATGAGATCATTGACGAAACGCTGAGTTCTGTTTCGTCGGAGCGTACCTCCAGAGTCATTGATAACGAGGCAGCCGGCAGCATGGAACGTAGAAAGCGGGAGGGATACTTCTAATGAAGGGCTTATTGAAATTTATCACATGCGGCAGCGTCGACGACGGCAAGTCCACGTTGATCGGACACATTCTCTATGACGCAAAGCTGCTGTATGCAGATCAGGAAAAAACACTGGAACTGGATAGTAAGGTGGGCAGCCGCAGCGGTGCCATTGACTATTCGCTGCTGCTGGACGGTCTGATGGCAGAGCGGGAACAGGGCATCACCATTGATGTGGCATACCGCTACTTCACCACGGATAACCGCAGCTTTATCGTGGCAGATACCCCGGGTCACGAGGAGTATACCAGAAACATGGCAGTCGGCGCATCCTTTGCGGATCTGGCAGTCATTCTGGTGGATGCATCTCAGGGCGTTTTGGTACAGACCAGACGGCATGCACGAATCTGCAAACTCATGGGCATCCGCTATTTCGTCTTTGCAGTAAATAAGATGGATCTGGTGGGCTACAGCGAAGCACGTTTTCGTGAGATCGAAGCACAGATTGCGGAGCTGCGCAAGGAACTGGATCTGGAAAACATTTACATCATCCCGCTATCTGCAACAGAGGGTGACAATGTCACCAAAAAATCAGAGAACATTCCGTGGTATGACGGTGTGCCGCTTCTGGAATATCTGGAAAACGTGGACATTCACTCTGACAGCCACGAAAAGGGCTTCTACATGCCGGTACAGCGAGTATGCCGTCCGGACCACACATTCCGTGGATTCCAGGGACAGATCGAAGCCGGCAGCGTCCGTGTGGGCGATGCCATCACCACACTGCCCAGCAATGAAACCGCTACTGTTAAGGGCATTCTCATGACAGACAAGTCTGTGGATGAGGCATTTGCGGGACAGCCGGTTACCATCTCGCTGGATAAGGAAGTGGACGTTTCCCGTGGCTGCGTCTTTGTGAAGGATGCAGCTGTGGCAGTCTATAAGAAGCTGACCGTTTCTCTGCTGTGGATGGATGACGAGCCGCTCTGCATCGGCAAGGACTATCTGGTAAAGCTGGGAACCAAGCTGATTCCGGGTATTCTGACCAAGGTGGACTACGCCATTGATGTCAACACCGGTGCACATCAGGAAACGGATACGCTGGAGAAGAACGGCATTGCAGTGTGCGAGATTCTGCTGACCGAGGGAATTGTGGCAGATCTGTTCGCCAATCACAAGGTGCTGGGCGAGCTGATTCTGATCGACCGTGTTACCAACATGACCTCTGCGTGCGGTGTTGTGGATGCTGTCAGCGAAAAGGTCAGCAATGCAGCAGACCGCAACTCCTTCCAGTATGGCGATCTGAAGGCAAGAGGAGACATCTTCGAGGAATTCTACTATGACACAGGCAGCCTGAACGTTCTGAAGTATCGTCCTGCCAGCCGTACGTATACCGTTGGCGATGAGATTCCCACTGTTGGCGACAGCTATCATTATCCGGATAGCTTCGACTGCATCGTGCTCCGTGACGGTGTGGCTGTGAAGATTCGGGACAAGAAAATCACTGCGATCCTGCCGGCAGAAGAATACACATATGATGCCGTTCCGATTATCAATGGCCGTGGCTTCGAGGTGCTGGTGCACTCTGCCGATGAGACAAAGGCATTTCTCTCGGAATATGCTCAGACCAAAGAACAGGATCAGACCGCATTCTTTGCAAAGTGGATGAAGTTTGATACTTATCGTAAGGTCGTATTCCCCAAGCAGTAATTTCGGCGGAATAAGAGCTCGTGTTCATAGGCGTCTATCTACGTCTTTTCGGCAAATTTTGTTGCATACTGCGTGAAAAATTCTTGCCATACGAAAGTATGCCTGCAAATTTTTGCCTTGTCTGCAAAAAAATTTGCTCGAAAATCCGCATATATTTCCTATGAATACAAGCTCTAAAACTGCATATACAATAGAAAAGGACAGCTGTAAGAATTTGCGGCTGTCCTTTTTGTTGTGTTGAGAAGAAGAATGTGCGATCAGAAAGGATTCGCTAACAGATGTTTATGAATTGGAATGCGTCCCAACGCAGTCCAGTACGACGAACTGATTTTCCGCAGCGGTCAGGCGAATGGCATCTCCGGCGTGAATCTCCTCGTGCAGCATACGGTTTGCCAGCGCATTCTCCACCTTTTGCGTCAGGTAGTGCTTCATGGGGCGTGCGCCGTACTGCGTGGTTTTGGGCGCATTTGCCAGCAGCTGCACCGCCTCCGGCGTGAACTCCATGGCAATTTCGATTCGCTCCAGACGCTTTTGCAGTCCGGTGAGCATCTGCTGTGCGATTTGTTCCAAACTGTTCTGCTGGAGCGGATGAAACCAGAAGACACCGTCCAGCCGTCCCAGAAACTCTGGAGAAAAGTGGCGCTTGAGTGCATCCTGTGCCTGCTGGAGTGATGCGCCGTCACGCTCTGCAGTGAAGCCCAGATGCTCTCCGGTGCGGATGGTTTCTCCGCCGATGTTGGAGGTGAGAATGAGCAGTGCATGACGAAAGCTGGTTTTTCTGCCGCTGGAATCCGTCAATGCACCATCCTCCATGATCTGTAATAAAATATTGCAGACGTCCGGATGCGCCTTTTCGATCTCGTCCAGCAGAATGACACAATAAGGGCGCTTGCGGACACGCTCGCAGAGCATTCCGCCCTCCTCGAATCCCACGTATCCGGGAGGTGCGCCGATCAGCTTGGATACGGCGTGCTTTTCCATAAATTCCGACATGTCGATGCGAATCAGGCTGTCCTTGTCGTCGAAGAGATGCTCCGCCAATGCGCTCGCCAGCGCAGTTTTTCCCACACCGGTAGGACCGGCAAAGAGAAACGTGCCGATGGGGCGGGAGAGATCCTGCAATCCGGTACAAGAGCGAAACAGCGCCACGGAGAGCTGGTCGATGATCGTATCGTGCCCGACGATTTTTTGCTTGAGTGTGTCGGTGAGCGTGAGCAGCTTTTGCCGCTGCGCTTCTGTGATTTTTTCCGTGGGGATGCCGGTTCGGACAGCGACCACAGCGGCGATGTCCTCCTCTGTCACTGCGGCGGATGCGTTTTCATCCTGCGGCTCCTGTTCCCATCGAATGCGGGCACGGGAACACGCTTCGTCCAGCAGGTCGATGGCCTTGTCCGGCAGAAAACGGTCGTGCAAGTAGCGGTCGGCGTACTGAATGGCAGCACGCAGCACATCGTCTGCAATCTCGACACGGTGAAATTCCGCATAGGTTTTCCGCAGCCCCTGCAGCATGGCATAGCAGAGCTTTTCGTTCGGCTCGGTGATCTGCACCGGCTGAAAGCGGCGTTCCAGTGCGCTGTCCTTGCCGATGGTGGCACGGAATTCGCTGGGCGTGGTGGCACCGATCAGCCGAATCTCGCCACGTGCCAGCTGTGGCTTGAGCATGTTGGCAGCATCAATGGCACCCTCCGCAGCGCCGGCCCCCACAATGGTGTGCAGCTCGTCGATAAACAGAATGATGTTCCCGTTTTCGGCTGCCTCTGTCAGGCAGTTTTTCAGGCGTTCCTCAAAATCGCCCCGATATTTTGCGCCGGAGAGTAACGCCGGCAGATCCAGCGCAAATAGCTGCATATTCTGCATGGCCTCCGGCACATTGCCCTGTAAAATTTTCTGGGCGATGCCCTCCACAATGGCGGTCTTTCCCACGCCGGCTTCGCCGATCAGACAGGGGTTGTTTTTGGTGCGGCGGGAGAGGATGCGGATAATCTGCTGCACCTCCTTTCCACGTCCCACCAGCGGGTCATAGCGGTAGGGGTGCGCCGGATCGGTCATCAGCCTGCCATACTGAAACAGAGTGGGGCAGGATTTTCGGGAGACAGTGTCAATGTGCCGGCGCTCCATGCGCACGCCGTAGGTACTGTCGCAGGTACAGAGCGTACAGAGCTGGTTCAGGCTGATGCCCAGTTTTTTCAGAATGGCAACTGCACTGCAGCAGGGGGCGTGGATGATTGCCAACAGCAGATGCTCCGTTCCCGCCAGTGCCTTTCCGGCATCCCGTGCCCGTTCCTTGGCATCCTCCAGAATGGAAACCAGCGAGGGGGTCAGACAGTCCTCCCGCACCTCCGCCGGAATACCACGCCCCACCAGATCAATGACGGCGTGGCGCAGTTTGTCCGCATCCAGCTGCTGCGCTGCCAGTGCGCTTGCCGCAGCGTTGCCGCCCTCCTCCATCAGTCCCAGTAGAAGATGCTCGCTTCCGATGTACGTATGCCCCAGTTCTTCTGCGGCATGAATTGCTTCTTTCATGGCAAGGATCGCTTTTCCAGTGAATCCCTCTGTGTATCGCATATGCTCCAGTTCCTTTCTCCGGCATTGCCGTCTGTGAAAAAATCGTATGCTTTCAGTATGTCATAACTTTCCTGAAATATTTGTCGAAGGAGTCACACAATTTCGTTTGTGGCATACAATGTACTATGAAACAGACAAAAAACAGTTTGTTTCAAAAAAATTTGACACAAAGGAGACTGAAGATTATGTGTTTCGAGAATAATGGTGGATGCTGCTGGATTATCATTCTGCTGGTGATTTTGTTCTGCTGCTGCGGTAACGGTGGCGGCTGTGGCTGTGGCAACAACGGCGGATGCGGCTGCGGATGCTAAGCGTCTGACAAAGCGCTGAATCAAAACGGGCACGGAGGCGATGCAGCTTCCGTGCCCGTTTTTTATCTCTCATGGTAAAAATTGTTCCCATGCGTCCAGTAGGCGCTTGGCACCTTCTAAAATTTCCTTTGGCGAAAGGCAGGCGTATCCCAACACCACTTGCGGCGGCGCAGCAGCACGTCCGCCCGTCTCGTAGTAGGCGGAGAGTCCGTGCACGGTAATGTGCGCCTCCTGTGCCGCTTGTACCAGCTCTTGTTCGGTGCAGGGCAGGCGGACTTCCAACAGCAGATGCAGTCCGGCAGCTTCGCCGCAGACACGGATGTGCTTGCTCATGGGATGAGAGCGCAGCGCAGAGATCAGGAGATCCTGCCGCTGATGATAGGTCTTTTTCATGCGGTTGAGGTGGCGTTCAAAGTACCCTTCCTGTAAAAAGCGCACCAGCGTGTACTGTTCAAAGCTTGGCACAGTGGAGGAATAGAACGAGAAGTCCTGTTCAAACCGTTTCGCCAGCAGCGGGGGCAGCACCACATAACCGATTCGCAGTGAGGGCGCAAGAGTGCGTGCAAAGGTATTCATATAGATGACATGTCCGCCGTTGTCCAGACTGTACATCGCCGGAAGAGGTTTCCCCTGAAACCGCAGTTCGCTGTCGTAGTCGTCCTCGATGAGATATCGCTCCGGCTGTTCCGCAGCCCATTCCAGCAGTTCTGCCCGTCTGCGCACCGGCATAATGATGCCCGTTGGAAACTGGTGGGACGGCGTAACGTGGGCAATGGTTGCACCGGACTGACGCAATGCCTGTATTTTCAATCCGCTTTGATCCATGGGAATTCCGATGACAGAAGCACCATTGCTGCGCAGGATGTGCTTTCCCTTGGGATAGCCCGGCTCTTCCACAGCGTATCGTCTGGAAGCCCCCAGCAGCTGGACAAGAATCCCCAACAGATATTCCGTTCCGGCGCCCACCAGAATCTGTTCCGGAGCTGCATGAATTCCCCGAAACTCCCGCAAATGGGCAGAAATTGCCCTACGAAGCGGATACAATCCCATGGCAGGCGTTGCGTGAAGCAGTGTTTCCTGCTTGGTAGAGAGCACCTGTCGGGACAACTTTGCCCACGTGGCAAAGGGAAACTGTTCCAGATCCACACCGCTGGTGGAAAAATTAATCTGATCTTTTGGCGGGACAGGCTCCGGCTGAATCGGCGATGTGAGCAAAAGCGGATCCGGCTCTTGAAATAGCAGATGTGCATCCGGATCGACAAAATAGCCGGCACGTGGCCGTGCGTAGAGATAGCCCTCTGCTGTCAGCTGCTCGTAGGCAGTCTGCACAGTCATTAAGCTGGTCTGCAAATGTGCGGAAAGTGCACGGCGGGAGGGCAGCTTCTCATTGGGCTGAAGCCGTCCCTGTGCGATTTCTCTACGAATGGCACGGCAGATCTGCTGATAGAGCGGCTCAGACTTCCGGGAGTCCAGCAGAATCGTCAGCATCTGCGGTAGATTCTTCAGTTGCGGTGGGTGCAGCAGGCTCTTCCGGAACAGATGCCGGCTCGCTGTCACTGAGGGCAGCCTCGGTTTCTGCTGCGGATTCTGTCGCTTCCGATTCTGCTGTTACCGGATTCTCCGTTGACTCTGCATCGCTGTGCTCCGATTCTGGTACAGCCGGCTGTTCTGCGGGGAATTCTGTTTCTTCCGGTTCCGGCGGCTGGGTGAAAGGATGTTCCATGTGCCAGAGCATTGCCTCAGCGTCCATGGTATCTGCGACAAAGCGGCGGCGATACTGTTCCTGCTGCTGTTCCTCTGTCATTTCCGCACGAACTTCTTTGGGAATCATCAGCGTATCGGTCATGCGGGAGTAAGGCTCCGGAATCTCCAGCACATCCAGTCGGAATTCGCCGTGGTTGAGAAAGACACGCATGCTGTGAACACCTTCCGGCAGCTGGTCGAGAATCAGGCACGCCTGACGTGGCAGACTGCTCGGAACAAAGAAATTTTCATAGATGGTGTGACCGTCGATCAGAACGGTAAACTCTGCGTTTTTAGCGGTACCGATGATAGAGATTCCTGTTCCCTCGAAGGTGCAGGAAAATTCAGCGCCAGCCTTTGCCTCCATGGAAGTGCGGTTGTAGAACATGTAGCTCTCCATGGCGTGAATTTCCCAGTTTTCGTTGTAGAGAATGTTGTCGCCGAAGCAGTCGATACGTCGCACATAGAGCGGCTGAAGCCGGACAGGCTCCACTGCAATGTTGCGGAACATGTTCCACGAATAGTCGCTGCAAAGGCTGACACGACCGCTGTTGATCATGCACTGCGGGGTGTATTTGGTGAGGAAGTTTCCGTTGATGAAAAAGAAAATGGAGTTGCCCAGCACAATTAGCTTGAGATGATTCCATTCCTTGGGATTGACTTGGGAGAGAATGCCCTCTGCAGCAACATTTTCCATGTCCATCAGCTTCCAGCTGCCGTCGCCGTAGAGTCTGCCGGTATAGCCGCACATGGAGGAGAACTCACAAGTGACGGCGGAATTGTACCGAACGCCAATGCCGGCGAAGTTGTTCTCATCCAGATTTGCCAGACGGACATCGACCTCGGCGCTGTAGCTGTGCCACTTGTCATCGCCGAAAGAGGTCAGCGGCAGCGGTGTCCCGCGGAAACGCCAGTTGGTGGGGAGAATTTGTCGGGAGATTCTCTGACAGATGACATAGCCGTCCTCTGCGGTCTCGATCAGCTCGAACGCACCGCCCTGATCAGTCATATAGCGAGGTGCGCAGCCACGGACGCAGATTTCCTCCTTGGTGTATTCCAGTCTGTCCCGGTAGGGGAGTGTGAGCCGTGCTGAAGACGGCGGCTGGATGCCGGAAAAGGTATTGACACCGTTGACCCAGCTGGTGTCCAGCGTGGTTACTGTCATAATGGACTGCGGCGGAACTTTGACAGTGAAGATGCCGTGCTTGTTCTTACTGCATCGAATGGTTTTTCCACGCTGGAACCAGTTGGCATCATAGGACTGCCGTCCGGACGGACCTCTAGTGATAACTGTGGAGAGCGCAGCATCCTGAAATGCCATGTCCTTGATCTGTACATTGTAAATACGGGGCTCCTCACTCTCGTTGGTGAAGAACATGGAGAGCTCACTGCGGTCGGGAGCGGTGAGTGTCATGAAATTGTGGGTTGTGTTGGTGATGGCGTGGTCTTCCTCGCCGTCGCCGTAGCAGGCGCCGTTGATGAACATCCAGCCTTTCTGCGAAAACCGGCTGAAATGCATTGCCATCCAGAAGCCGATGTCCAGCACATAATGCCCTGACCACGGTTCCCATGCACGAATCAGCTGCTTCGGGGAATAGCAGGAGCCGTTATAATAAGAGGCGACTGCCGGCTGGAACTCGTACATGGTCATTTTGCCGTTATAGTAGCTGTTGATGATTCGGTTTGCCACATCGATGGGGCCGTTTCTGCCAATCAGTCCCGACTGGTCGGCCTGTACGGTCAGCTCCGGCACATTGCACGGCGCAATGCCCTCGCTGTACCAGATCTCCTTGCCGTATGCCTCGTTGAGCAGGTTGGTGTAGGAATCGCCGAAGGTGGTATAGTGTAAGCCGATGACATCCACGGCATTGCGGAGAACGCTGTTGTCTACCATCTGCTCTGCGATGTTGCGGGAACCTACCTCATCCGAAGCGATGATCTTGATCTTGCTGTAATCATAAGGCGCATTGGTTTCGTGATCCAGCCGATAGCGCAGGTAGAGAATCCACGCCTCATCCGGTGTATCCGTTTCGTTCTGGTCTGCGCTGATGTAATCGAACTTCAGTCCGTAGACAGCGTAGGCAGCATCCAGCGTCTCCTTGTACCAGCGATAGCGGGCGCTCAACCCGTTTTCCTGACTGATGGTAAATGCGTGTGTGACCCAGCCCGGTTCGCCCCAGCGCAGGAAATCCACTGTGATATCCGGATTGATTGCCTTGGCATCGGCGGCAAACTGAAACCCTGCGCCGCGTGTGACGTCGGCAGGCTCATTGGCAGAACGCTTGGTGGCTGGCTCTGTGCCGGAAGAAGAGTTGATATCGGCACCCAGTTCAAGCTTGATGTGCGTCAGGCAGGCACCATAATTTTTCTGGAACAGCAGGCGCATGATCTCCTCGTATGCCTGCGGATGCTCTGCCTTGTAGTCCAGGAGCAGTCGGGAGGAATTGTTGGCGCTGACGCAGCCGAATCCCCGATAGCATGCAGCCGGATTTTCGTTTGCCTGAGTTCCGTCCGCAATGATTTCCATTGGTGCTGCATTGCTGCGGTCCATCAGCTCTGAAAAATATTTGTTGACGAACTTGCTGTTTTTCATTGAAAAATCCATATCAGCCATTCCTTTCGTAAGTATTCATCCATTCCTGCAGTGCCTCCGCAGGAACGTCAGGGTCTGGCTCTGCAATCAGAAAATGGATGGGCTTTCCCATTTCCGTGAACATCTTTTCATGCTCGGTTTCAAAATAACACAGCGCCGGTTCCTTGTGCAGATCACGTGTCATGGTGCGAATGCGGAATCCAGCCTGCGGGAAATATTGCAGGGAGTCCTCGAACAATCCGGCATCGTCCGTCTTGAACCAGATCTCGCCGTCCAGAATCTGCCGGTACTGTACCAGCTGGCGAGGATGTGTCAGACGGCGCTTCTTGTGCTTGCCGCGTGGCCAGGGATTGCAGAAGTTGATGTAGATCCGGTCGATTCGATCGGTCTCGGCGAAACAGGCGGAGAGATACATAATGTTGTCAATGCAAATGCGGATGTTGTCCATGGGAATATTTTTTTCCGCATAAGCTGCCTCCAGCTTTCGCTTTGCCAGTACCAGCATTTCGTTTTTGATGTCGATAGCGACATAGTTATAATCAGGGTTGGCGGGAGCTTCCTGTGCAATAAAGCCACCCTTTCCGCATCCCAGTTCCAGTCGCAGCGGCTGCTTTTTGGGAAACTGCATTTCCCATCGTCCCTTGCAAGTTTTCGGGTCGGTGATATAAAACGGGCACGCCTCCAATTCCGGCTTTGCCCAAGGTTTACAGCGGATACGCATGAGTGCGATTCGTCCTTTCTTTGATAAATCAGATATCTGAAGATATGCTCTTCTTATTATATCATATTTTCAGGAAAAAGACAAAGGATTTTTGAAAAAAACTGAAAAAAATCGAATGGAAGAAAAATGGGAGACTTCCCATAAAAAAGTGCTCTCCCAGAAGTCTGGAAGAGCACCTTTGTGAAGAAAGATTCTTAGAACCTGTCTTCACAAGACACTTGTATACGCTTGTGAAGACGGGTTCTTATAGTTTGATGGTCATTTCCCGTTCCGTGTGATGATAGGGCCGGCATGTAACACCGGTGAGCAGGAACATCCGGCGGGAAGCCCGTGTGGCATCGGAGTCGGCATACTTGTCATCGTAGTAGATGATCTCCCGAATGCCGCTTTGAATGATGGCCTTTGCACACTCGTTGCAGGGAAAAAGCGTCACATAAAGGCTGCATCCCTGCAAACTTCCGGCGCTGCGGTTGAGAATGGCGTTGAGTTCTGCGTGACACACAAAGGGATATTTGGTGTCCAAAAATTCGCCCTCCCGTTCCCACGGCATGTCGTCATCGTTGCAGCCGGTAGGCATGCCGTTGTAGCCAACGGAAACGATCTTGTGTTCCTGATTGACAATGCAGGCGCCGACCTGCGTATGGTCATCCTTGCTGCGCTCCGCAGAGAGCAGGGCAATGCCCATAAAATACTCGTCCCACGAGAGATAGTTCTTGCGCTTCATGGTTTGCCTCACTTCGGAAAGTTGGTGATCGTGCCGGCGAGGAACTGCTTATAGAGTACGAGATCCAGTCCGTTCAGAACGCCATCGCCGTTGACATCGCCAGCCTTGAAGTCCATTCCGCTGTCTGTCTTTTCCCGCAGCAGATATTTTGCAAGCTGTACCATATCCGCACTGGTCACCTTGCCGTCCTTGTTGATGTCGCCGGTAACGGCAGACGGTGCGGTGGAAGTAGAAGTGGTGGTAGTGGTGTTTCCGGAGGTTGTGGTTGCGCCGGTTGTGATCGGATCAGATTTTCCGTTCCAGACCGTACCGCCGTCCAGATTGCTGCCCTCTGTGGATGCATAGGACTTGTAGAAGTCGCCGAGGGAAATGCTGGTGCTGCCGGTACCCAGTGCACGCTCATGATCCAGACTGATGTATTTTTCTGTCTTTTGTGTCTGCCACAGGGACGGTTCAAACAGGCTATACTTGTCATCATCCCATGTGGAGAAGTCGTAGCCCAAAAGTCCGCCGGTATCGCCGGAGTTGGGGTTCAGGCACCAGAAAGTATGGTTGATGTGGTTTTCGATCATGTAGTCACGGAGCAGCTCCATCCATTTCTGGTTCTTTCCGCCGTCCATGTGACCGCCCCACTCACCGATCAGCAGCGGTGCGATTTCCTTATCGTTGATGTATGCCCATGTGTCGTACCAGTAGTCGTCCAGCAGGGTTTGTGTGGTGAAATCCTTGTCGAACCAGGTCTGGTTGTAGACAGAGGGACCGTAGTCATGCGGGGAGTAGACGATCTGGCTGTTTCTGGAGCTGGAGCCAAAGTCGATGGGGTAGTCCTTGACACCACGGAGGTTACCGCCCCACCATGCGCCGTACCATGGCGACTGGTCTGCCGGAGCCTGCCAGATGTCTGCGGTGTCATAGGTGTAGCCCTTTTCAGTCTTGGGGTACTGCTCAACGCCCTCGATAAAGATCAGCGCATTGGGGTTCACATCCAGAATGGAGTTACCGCATTCGGTTGCAGAATATGCCCAGTTGTTCTGATCGGTGGAGTCGTCCCACTTTGCAATGTCCTCCGGACACTTAGAGCCGCTGTAGCCACGCTTTCCGTGGGGTTCGTTTTTCAGGTCATAGCCAATGATGGTATCGTCGTTGCTGTATTTTTTAGCAAGCCAGGTCACCGAGTCCTTCCACATGTCCCATGTGATCTTCTCACCAGAAGCTGCGCCGATTGCCATGGTGTCACCGTCCGATGCAGCGGAGGTGTAGTACCACAGATTGTAGTTGTGGCCGGAGTTGTGTTCTGCCGGACTGTGAACGTCGATCATGACTTTCAGCCCGTATTCCTTCATTTTCTGCATGATGACATCGAAGATCTCCATGCTGTTTTTTAGAGTTTTACCGTCCTCCATGACGAAATCTTTGTTGGTGTTGACGTAAGTTCCTGCTTTGGTAACGGTACCGTCTTCTCCAACCACATCCTTCGGCGGTTCATAGCCGGCGTTGACGGAGCTGACAGGATCCGGCGAGCCATTCATCCACGAAACCAGCAGCTCGGTGGAAATTGGCATACGGATCAGATTGATGCCGTGGTTGCCGACGGCTTGCAGGAACTTGTCAATATCGGTGGCATAGAGTCCGTGGGCACAGTTCTCGGTACAGTTGAAGCCGAACCAGTTGGCACCGGTGAGCCATACCTCGTGTCCCTCCGAGTCGTACAGACGGCTGCCCACTGCGTGAAGCCAGTCGTCATTGTTGTCATCAGCAGCTGCCGCTGACAGACTTGCCGGAATCGCCGGAAGACTGGTCGAGAGGCAGGAGAGCGACATCACACCTGCGGCAGCAAGTGCAACTAAAGTTTTGCGCAATTTCATGATTGAAAAATCCCCTTTCTGAAAAGCTGCGGCATGCACCGCAAATTGCACAGAATTATTCTTCTTTTTATTATAGTGTATTTCCACAAAAAAGTCAAGAAAATTCGGAAAAAATCAAGCGCCGATTTTTTTCGTTTTTGAGAGCGGCTTGCGTCGGTCGGTTTCCTGCAGCAGCAGCCCTGTCATAATCAGCAGCATGCAGACGGGGAAAAATGTGCCCTTGTGGAAGCCGGCTGCTGCCGGAGCCGATACCATCTGAAATGCCTCGGCATTTTTCCAGGGAATCCAGCACATGCCAATGCGGCAGAATGTGCCGGAGAGCACTGCTGCCAAAAGCCGTATCAGAAAAAATCGGGATAGGGAGATGAGGCCTCCGCCAGCTGCACGAATCTGCATGCACACACAGCATCCGCCAAAGGAGAGGAGTGCTGCCAGCATTGGGAGATACCAGCAAAACGGCAGGGAGAGTTGCGACGCATAGCTGATTTCCAGTAGACTTTTCAGAATCCAGACAGGGGAAAAGGGCAGGCGCTGTCCGGAGAGCATGGCGATGCTGTGAAATGCACCGCTCTCCTCCAGAATCCCGCAGAGTGCGGAAAAACAGAGGATGATCCCGCAGAGTTTCAATAGAAGTTTTCCGGCGTTGCTGGTGCTGGCGATGAGTAGCTCCGGTGTGATTTTGCGAATCGGGCGGATTGCAGTGCTCTGCATCTGTACCGGATGCCGGAAAAAGAGTATCGCAGCGAGGAGTAAGTTGGCGAGCAGATTGGCGCAGAAAATCAGCCAGAAGCAGGGAACACGCTGCGGAAATTCTCCTAGAATCCCCAGCAGAAAAGCCGGACCGCCGCCGTAACAGACACAGCAGAGTCCGGCAGCGTTTTGTCTGGAGAGAGTTCGGTTCTCGTAGAGTGTTCGCAGGATAGAAGCGCCCACCGGATATCCGGCAAACTGGCTCAGCAGAAACAAAGCAAAACAGCCCTCTGGCATGTGAAAGATATGCGGTGCAATCCAGCGAAACGGCTTTCCCAGAATGCGCCAGATTTCGGTGGCAGTGAGCAGCTGTGTCAGAATCATCATGGCGTAGAGAGACGGAATCACTACCGTAAAACAGCGAACCGCAGCATCCAGCATTTCTTGACGGATGCCGGTGGCAAAGGCGACGCAGCAAAAGAGCAGGAGAAAGAGCAGCAGCACGGAACCCATTGGCAGCTGCTTTGTTTTTGCAGACATAACAATACCTCCAAAAGAAATTGATGGGATTTCCTTTCAGGATATGCGCTGCTGCGGTTTGAGTTGCTGTGCGGTGCTATTTTCTCCGGGAATGGCATAGGTTAGCTGTGAGGTGAACGGAATGAGAAAACTGCGAGAACACGCTGCTGAGATCAGTAGGAATTTGCTGGGCTTGGAAACCTATTTGCAGCTCTGCGGCAATCGGGAGCTAAAACTTGAGAATTGCCGCAAAGTGCTGGAATACAACGAGATTCGCATTGTGGTGCAGACGACGGAACTGATTTTAGAAATCTGGGGGCGCAATCTGGAGGCAGACAGCCGGACGCCGGAGTGCCTGTGGATTCACGGGGAAATCCAGTCAATTTCCCTGACGCCGAAAGGAGGCAGGCATGGGACGGCAGCTGCACGGTGATCTTCAGATCATTGCAAGCGGCGGTAAGCTCTATTCGTTTCTGAACGCCATGCAATCGGCGGGAATCTGCTGCCGAAAACAGCAGTGCCGTGGGAACTCCTACCGGTTCTATATCTATGAAAAAGCACGAAAACCGGTGCAGGCGCTGGCGGAACAATATGGTGTCACCCTGCAAATCACGCCCCAGAAAACGCTGCGGTATTTTCTCCATCGCTACCGGTTTCGCTTTGGCATTCCTGCGGGACTTCTGCTGGTTGCTGGGCTTTTGTTCTACGGTTCGAATATCATCATGACCATAGACGTCATCGGAAATGAAACTGTGTCAGAGCAGGAAATTCTGGCAGTTTTACAGGAGGATAATGTGCAGCGTGGCAGCTGGATTCCGTCGCTTGATCTCGCCAACTGCGAACACCATCTGCGTGCCGGAATCGAATCGCTGGCATGGGTTGGCATTCGGCACACGGGCAACCGGCTTGTGGTGGAGGTGATGGAGGCGACACCGCAGCCGGAGATGCTGCGATCACGTGTCCCCTGCAATGTGGTTGCCGAGAGAGATGCGCAGATCGTGTCTTTCACCGTCCAGTCCGGACAGGTAAAGCGTCTGACAGGAGATCTGGTGCGAAAGGGGGATCTCCTCATCAGCGGTGTGTGGGGCGATGAGTTTGGGCACGTGTTCATCCGCCATGCAATGGGACAGGTGGAGGGTATTTACGAACAGACGGAGATCTTTTCCTGTGATTTCGTGCAGAAGCAGCGAGCGCCTGCTGCGGATCAGACGATCTGCCGGTATCTGGATTTGTTTACATGGCATATTCCGCTGGGGACGACGGAGAATCCCTATGCGGACTATGTGAAAACAGCGTCCACACACTGGTTTTCTCTGCTGGGGCAGAAACTGCCCATTGGTGTTTATGAAGAAACATACACCGCCTGCCGCACACACACACTGGAATTCACGCCGGAGGAGGCAGAGCAGAATCTGGCGGAACAAAAGCAGCGCTATGAGGAAAATTTTTTGCAGGATGTCGTGGTGCTAGACCAAAAAAAGACCGCTCTCGAAACAGAAAGCGGTCTGCAATGGGAAATTACTTATACGTTACAGGGCGAAATTGGAAGACAGCAGGAGCTGTACCTACAGGATTAGTCCAGAAAATCCTTGACCTTTTTGCTGCGGCTGGGGTGACGGAGTTTCCGCAGTGCCTTTGCCTCGATCTGCCGGATGCGCTCTCTGGTGACGTCAAATTCTTTGCCTACTTCCTCCAGCGTGCGTGCACGGCCGTCCTCCAGACCGAATCGCAGGCGAAGCACTCTTGCTTCCCGATCACTCAATGTGGAGAGCACCTCGTTCAGCTGTTCCTTGAGAAGCATGAGCGAAGCAGCATCTGCCGGAGCCGGAGCATCGTCATCCTGAATGAAATCGCCCAGATGGCTGTCCTCTTCCTCGCCGATTGGCGTTTCCAGAGAAACCGGATCCTGTGCAATGCGGATGATCTCCTGAATCCGCTCCACCGGCATTTCCAAACGCTCTGCAATCTCCTCCGTGGTCGGGTCATGTCCGGTTTCATGGAGCAGCTGGCTGGATGCCTTTTTCACCTTGGTGATAGTCTCCACCATGTGCACCGGAATGCGGATGGTTCTCGCCTGATCGGCAATGGCACGGGTGATGGCCTGCCGAATCCACCAAGTAGCATAGGTAGAGAACTTGAACCCCTTGTTATAGTCGAACTTTTCCACAGCTTTCAGCAAACCGAGGTTGCCCTCCTGAATCAGATCCAGAAACTGCATACCACGTCCCACGAACTTTTTGGCGATGCTGACCACCAGACGGAGGTTTGCCTCGCAAAGACGCTTTTTGGCATTGGTGTCGCCCTGTGCCATGCGTTCTGCCAGCTGTTTTTCCTCCTCCATGGACAGCAGGGGAACACGGCCGATCTCCTTGAGGTAGATCTTGACGGGGTCGTCAATGGCAATGCCGTCTGTGGAGAGGGAGGATTCCAAATCATCCACATTTAGATTTTCGTCCGTGTCATGAAAGGAAGGGTCTTCTGAATTGTCGTTGATGATCTCAATGTTCAGCTGTTCACATCTGCCGAGAAACTGTTCCAGATCAAAGTCCTGTTCCTCCAGAACATCAAAGACCTCTTTTTCAGAGAGCTTTCCGGTTGTTTTTCCTTTTTCCAGCAGTGCTTCGATTGTCATCTTTTTCTGTTCCATAGCATTGCCATCCTTTCTTGGTACTGTCTGTTTTCGGACAGCTGGGCAGATTGGTTTTTGAAAGTTTAGAGCACGTCTTCACAAGGCACATGCGTACACCTGTGAAGACAGGTTCTCAGTTGTTCTTGGTCGGCAGCGTCATCAGGAGTTTACTGCGGCTGGGGTGGCGGAGTTTCCGCAGTGCCTTTGCCTCGATCTGCCGGATGCGCTCTCTGGTGACATCGAATTCCTTGCCCACTTCCTCCAGTGTGCGGGAACGTCCGTCCTCCAGCCCAAACCGCAGACGGAGCACCTTTGCTTCCCGCTCGGTCAGCGTGGACAGCACCTTGTCCAGCTGTTCCTTGAGGAGCATCAGCGAAGCAGCGTCCTCCGGTGCCAGTGCGTTTTCGTCCTCGATGAAATCGCCCAGATGACTGTCCTCTTCCTCGCCGATCGGCGTTTCCAGAGAAACCGGATCCTGTGCAATGCGCATCACTTCGCAGACACGCTCCACCGGCATACCCAGACGCTCTGCGATTTCTTCCGGTGTAGGCTCACGACCGGTTTCGTGAAGCAGCTGGCTGGTTGCTTTCTTGACACGGGTGATGGTTTCCACCATGTGTACCGGAATGCGGATGGTTCTTGCCTGATCGGCAATGGCACGGGTGATGGCCTGCCGAATCCACCAAGTGGCATAAGTAGAGAACTTGAACCCTTTGTTGTAGTCGAACTTCTCCACGGCTTTCAGCAGACCGAGGTTGCCCTCCTGGATCAGATCCAGAAACTGCATGCCACGTCCCACATATTTCTTGGCAATGCTGACCACCAGACGGAGGTTTGCCTCGCACAGACGCTTCTTGGCGCTGCTGTCGCCCTGTGCCATGCGCTCTGCCAGCTGTTTTTCCTCGTCCATGGACAGCAGGGGAACACGGCCGATCTCCTTGAGATAGATCTTGACGGGGTCGTCAATGGCGATGCCCTCTGTGGAGAGGGATAGTTCCAGATCATCTGCATTCAGGCTGATGTCGGAATCTCTGGAGGCGGTGTCCATTGAAGAGTCGTTGATGATCTCAATGTTCAGCTGTTCGCATCTGCTCAAAAACTGGTCGAGGTCGAAGTCCAGATCCTCCATAACATCGGTGATCTCTTTTTCAGAGAGCTTTCCGTTGACCTTTCCCTTTTCCAATAATGCTTCGATCGTCACCTTTTTTTGTTCCATGGAACAATCATCCTTTCTATATTCATAGTCCTATCACGAAGAGCCGCCTCAAGTCTTGTGAGCCTTTTTCTGCACCAGCGAGAGCAGATCATCGTCCGTTTCGACTTCGCCGGAATCGCTGCTTTTCAGTGTGTGGATGCAATCTTGAATTTCCTTTTTCGATACTGGAAAATCCTGATATTTTGCCAGAATCCCGCTGATTTTTCCCATCTCATCGTTGGACAATTCACCGCTGAGCGAGGAGAGAGTAAACACCCCGTCGGAGTTCCGGCACGCCAGAAAAATGCGGTAGACCTGCTGATAAAGCGGTGTCAGGAACTCGGCTTCTGTCAGTTCCTGCGAAATCCAATCGCCCTCCTCCGGATACCGCAGCAGATCGTACAGGATTCGCTCCTCTGCCTTGACTTCTTTCAGATGGGCGGAAGCCTGCGGAATTTGCGGATCCGGATTGGCGGTGTGTTCCATGATGGATCTCCACGCTTTTTCCTCTTCGATTTTTTTCTTGCTTCTCTGCCGATATGCCACCTGCTGGCGCAGAACATCGGCGGAGATCTCCCATTTGTTTGCAGTGCGGGAGAGGTAGATCTCCTGCTGGATGGGATCGGGAATGTCTGCCAAAACCGAAACGGTTCGTTTCAGAAGCTGGACTTTTCCGGCATCTGTGGCAACATCCAGCCCCTCCTCGCAGCGCTCCAGCTGAAAGTTGATGGCATCTCCCGCCTGTTCCAACAGCAGCCGGAAGCGCTCCGGTCCGAACCGCTTGATGTATTCGTCCGGATCCTTGGCACCGGACATGTGCAGGATTCGTGTTGGCAGCCCGACCTCGCTGAAATGGCGGATCGCCTTCTGTGTGGCTGTCTGTCCGGCACCATCGCTGTCGTAGGCGATGATGACTTCCTTGGCGTAATTGGAAATTTTTCGTGCCTGCTCCGGCGTGATGGCAGTTCCCAGCGTTGCCACCACGTTGGAGAAGCCGGCTTGATTGATGGCGATGACATCCATGTACCCCTCTGCCAGGATCAGACGTGTGGAGTTGCTGTCCTTGGCGAAGTTTAGGGAAAAGAGGTTTCTGCCCTTGTCAAATACCGGTGTTTTGGCAGTGTTGAGGTATTTTGGCTGCTTGTCATCCATAACACGTCCGCCGAATCCGATCACAGAACCTCTGGTGTCCACAATGGGGAACATAACACGGCATCGGAACGCATCATAAAGCCTGCCGCTCTTTGCAGAGCGGTGTGCCACATCTGCCAGAAGCAGCTCTTCCTCTGTGAATCCTTTTTTCAGCAGGTGATCGGTCAGCAGGTTCCAGCTGTCCGGCGCATACCCAAGCCCGTACTTGCGGATGGTCTCCGGCTTGAGTTTTCGGGAAATCAGATATTGCAGTCCACGCTTGTCCTGATTGGCGGTCAGGCAGCGAAAGTAAAAGTTTGCCGTTTCCCGATTGATGGCGAGGATTCTCGTGCGCATGCGGGAGCGGCTTTCCGCCTCTTTATCCGTGGGAAGCTGCAGTCCGCTGCGCTCTGCCAAAAGCTTGACTGCATCTGAAAATTCCAGATTTTCGATAAGCTCGATCCATTTGATGACATCGCCGCCCGTCCCGCATCCAAAGCAGTAAAAGCTTTCCGTATCCGGATAGATGGTGCAGGAGGGAGAGTTGTCCGAGTGAAACGGACACTTGCAGACATAAGTTCTGCCACGCCGGATGAGATTGACATAGTTGCCGGCGATGGTTTCCATGGGACAGGCAGTGTGTACCTGTTCCAAAAAGTCAGCGGAATATATCATGTTCTGTCACACACTTTCTCATGGATACAGTATCACAGCAACAGCTCAGAGTGAATCCCGGGCTGTTTATCTTATGAAAAATTCGGATATCTGCGGTGAAATTTAGCGACGGTACTAACCATGGTGACCGGAATATATCTCAAACAAGCACGCTTGATTGATTGCGGAATCCCGAATACGGACTCTGCGATTGCACCTGCAATCGCTGCAATCGTATCAGAGTCGCCACCGTACGAAATGGCAGTTCTAACCGTGTCTTCAAAGTCTTCAGCTTCCAGAACCGCCTTTATTGCGATAGGCATCGTACCCTGAACAGTTTCGTCAAACACACCGGGATGCACCTTGGCTATACCGTTGACATAAAATTCTGCGCTGTGCTCGTCCGATAGCGTGTACTGCAGCATGTTTCTGAGATACTGCTTGCCGTCGTCCGCAGGCATATCCTTCACCATCGACACGGCGGTAACGAATAGATTTACCCATGCCAGGGAAATCGGATGGTTGTGGGACACTTCTGTTGCCCATTTTGCGACACGTTCACGAACACCTTCGTCCAGCACGGCTGCAGGACTTATACGCATACACGCACCGTTGCCATAGCTATGATAAGGCTGAGGGTCGTCGGATTCCAGCCATTCCCAGAATCCCAAACCATAGCCTCCCTGAGGGTAGAGCTTCCAGAACCTCTTGTAGCAGTCGATAACCGTTTTTTTAAAGGACATTTCGTTCTGCATATCGCCTTCAAGAATGGCAGCCATCAATGCGATAGTCATAGCCGAGTCATCTGTGATTTGACAATCCGGATGGAAGAACTCGAAATCCTTTGTGTGGATATTATTGAACTCAAATCTGCTGCCTGCAATGTCGCCTATAATCGCACCTAGCATGTGCATTGCCTCCTTGTGTTCGTTGCTTTGTATTTGTTTGTGATATCTATACGATAACACAACCCGTACCTGCGCACGAAGTTCAGCAATGGGCTGTCTGTCACGGCGCAGAACATGTCAGGAAATCGGACTGGCAGATGATCTCCAGCCCTTGGGGATAAACAGTTCGGTGTACAAATCCACAGCGTATCCGTCACTCATGCCGGAAATATAATCGCATACCGCACGGTCAATGTCCTCTTGCTGTGCAATTCTCTGGTATTCCTCCGGCAGCGCATCCGGATGGGAAATAAAGTACCGGTAGAGTGTTTCGATTAGCAGTTCTGCCTTGTGCTCCTCCTGTTTGGCGATGGGATTGTAATAGACACGGTCAAACAGGAATGTGTGCAGTTTGTCATGCATGGCTTGAATTTCCGGAGCCATTCCGATTTTCTCCGGACCGTGTGTCACGACCGCTCCCACCAGCGTGGTAATGCGCTTGGTCTTGGTATTCCCCAGAACCTCTGTAACATCTGTCGGCAGGTCTTCTTTGCGGAGAATTTCTGCACGAATAGCGTCTTCGATGTCGTGGTTCATGTAGGCAATGCGGTCTGCCACCCGAACCACATTGCCCTCCTTGGTTGCGGCAATCCGGTTGGTATGGCACAAAATGCCGTCCCGCACCTCTTCCGTCAGATTGAGTCCGGCACCGCCTTTTTCCAGCCGTTCCACAACACGCAGACTCTGTTCGTAATGCCGATAGCCGTGGGGACAGATGCGGTTCAGGATTGCCTCACCGCTGTGCCCGAAAGGAGAGTGCCCCAGATCGTGTCCCAGTGCGATTGCTTCTGTCAAGTCCTCATTGAAGCGAAGCGCACGGGAAATGGTTCTGGCGATCTGTGCTACCTCCAGCGTATGTGTCAGCCGTGTGCGGTAATGATCGCCTACGGGGGAGAGAAAGACCTGCGTCTTTCGTTTTAACCGCCGAAAGGAGTTGCAATGTAAAATCCGGTCACGATCCCGCTGAAACGCCGTGCGGTAAGGGCAAGGCATCTCCGGACGTTCCCGCTTGGCGTGGCCCGCATTGGGGCAGGCGTAGGGGCTTAGAATCTGTAGTTCCAACTGTTCCTGCTGTTCTCGAATCGTCATTCCGTTCTCCTCCATTCCACCAAAAAGACACATCGTTTGCGGAGGGAATCGCCCTCTCTATCTAATATTACGCAGCGGATGTCAAAAACTCCTCTTTTTTGCTAAGAGCCTGTTTCACATCTTTTTCCGTACGTCTTTTCGGCGGATTTTGCCGGTGACTGCGTCAAAAATCCTTGCCATACGACAGTATGCCTGCGGATTTTTTCCTTGTCACCGACAAAATCATGCTCGAAAATCCGCACATAAAAAGATACGGAACAAGCTCTGAAATTTTTCAGGAATCCCTGTGACAGCTGGAAAAATCGGCATACTCCTTGTCGCCGATCTGCAACTGAATCTGATTTCCGGTCAGATCAATGAGCTGCTTTTGCAGTTCCGGCAGGATGGTGTCCCGCACCAGAAGTTCCATACGCACCTGATCTTCAAACGTCACATTTTTCTGAATGAGATCTGTTTTCGGGAGTGCATAGGCGATTTTTCCGTATAGGGAGTAGTCGGCTTGGAGCGAGACCGGATAGCAGGGTAGCATGATCTGCACCTTTGCCTGTTCAATGGCGAGCGCTGTGCTGTGGGAATAGGCCCGCACCAGTCCGTTGCTGCCCAGAAGCACACCGCCGAAATACCGTGTCACCACACAGCAGATATCGGTCAGCTCTTTTTTTTGCAGGACGTCCAGAACCGGCATGCCGGCAGTGCCCTGTGGTTCGCCGTCATCGGAGTAGCGGGAGGCATTTCCCTCCCGCAGCAGATAGGCGTATACGTTGTGTCTGGCACGGCGATGGTTCTTCCGCACGGTTTCGATAACTGAAACCGCTTCCTCCGCCGTGCGGACAGGGGCGAGATATGCGATGAATTCCGACTTCTTTTCCACAAAAGAAGCGGTTGCAGGTGCTGCAATCGTTCGGTATTCTGTCAAATGGTATCACCTCTGAGAATAGACAAAAAAGGACGGTACCATAATACCGCCCTCTTTCGATTGTCCGGTTTCCGTGGAACTTAGTCCAGGTTGAAACGCTTCTTGAAACGATCTACGCGTCCGCCGGTATCTACCAGCTTCTGCTTACCAGTGAAGAACGGGTGGCACTTTGCGCAAATTTCCACCTTGATATCCTTCTTTGTAGACATGGTCTCCATTACGTTGCCGCAGTGACAAGTGATGGTAGTCTTTTCAAAATTCGGATGAATGCCTTCTCTCATGGGGTTTCACCTCCTGTATCTGTTGTTTGTATCAACAGCAGCCCATCGGCCATTGCGCCGACAGTAGTCCTGTGAATCTCTATTTTCCTGCGGCATGGCCGCTACAGTTTTTTATTATAGCACAGTTTCAGATGCTTGTCAAGCATTTTTTTCAAAAAAATATTGCTTTTGCAGAAAATCGACGAGTCTCTCGCTGCCGATGTACTCCTTGCAGAAAAAGATGCGGAGTTTTCCGCCGGAAAATATCAGGGTATAGGTGGCGCCTTTTTGGCGGATTTCCGTGAGATCTGCCCAATGATAGATTCGCCTTTTCCCGAACATGCTGTGCTTTTCCAGAAATGTATCAGTGTAGAAAATGCGGTAATTGCGCCGGAGCAACATCAGATAGACACCGGCAAGGCTAAGGAAGAGAAACAGAATACCGCAGAGAAAAGCGTCCCAGTCGGTCATGCCATCAGCCCAGATGACCACGGTCTGTCCACCGGTCGATCTGATGGAAAAAGAGTTTGGGCAGCAGGGAAGAAACTGCATGGAGAAATATCGAAACCATCATGCATCTCCCAGTTTTTCCAGATAGGCACAGAGTGCTGCCGGCGAAAACGCCTCCTCCGTTTCCAGACACCACTTCAATTCTGCCACATTGTCGCTGTCTGATTCGATTTCCTTGAGAAACAGCTGCCAGATGCGAAGCTGCTGCTCCTGCGTGATGAGATACAGCCGGCAGCAGATACTCACCACGGCGCACACGGAAAAAGCAGCCTGCTGGACTGGCAAGATGGCAGAATCTGCAAAAACAGCACGGAGATACTGCCGGTAGAAAAAGTCAAAGGAAAACGCACGAATCTCACAGTCCAGCGCCTCAGAGATCACACCAAGCTTATCTTGCGCTGCCGCTGACTGTTCCAGAATCCTTCGCCAATCCGCTGTGAGAATTTCGCAGGATTGCAGAAATGCAAAAAATGCCGTACCGGAATCAGTTGCGGAACATTCGGAAAGGGGAATGTTCTCCCACTCGCACGCCAGCTTCAAACAGCTTGACAGCTGCGCCAGTGCCGGATGTCTGGTGTCACGCATCAGCTGAAACAGCATTTCACGCTGTTCAAACAGCTGCTGCATGCGGTCTGCGTCATATTCCGGCATATCTCCAGCCAGCTCCGGATGTTCCTCCCAGCGAAGCTGCAACTTTTCCGGCGGAAGCGTGAGAAGCATCCGTGCAGCTTCCGGACACTCCATAGAGAGGTCGTATTCCACGAAATCGCCGTAGTCCTGCGTGATGCGGGGGAATTTTCGGCAGGTGTCGCAGAGCGCCTGTTCTCCCAGCGTGGCATGAATGTCGCACAGTTTCTCTGCGTTCCAAAAGGGACACTTGCCATCCTGCGCAGCAAAGATCACATCGCCGTCTGCATCCTCTGCCATCGCCTGACGAATCCGTTCTCCCAAGCCGCCGGATACGGTTCGATACCGTTCCACACTGGCATCATCCAGCACGATTTCCCATCCGGCACAGCAGCTGTCCGGACAGGCGCCGGCAATACAGCGAAATTCCCCGTATTTGGGAATATAGTAGTTTTTCATATCATTTCCTCATAAAATGCCCCATCCGCAAAAACGAGCAGATGAGGCATCTTTCTGATATCAAGTTTTTAATTTTATGCCAGAACCAGCTGACGCAGTGCACCCAGATCCATACCGTTGATGACGCCGTCACCATTCAGGTCGGCAGTTTCCAGATCGGCAGTTGTTTCCAGACGGAGCAGATACCGCTGGAGCATAACCACGTCAGCAACGCTTACATCGCCATTGTGGTTGACATCGCCCAGTTCGAAGAGATCCGGATCAGTCGGATCAGTCGGATTGGTCGGGTCTGTGGGATCGGTCGGATTGGTCGGATCGGTCACCAGTTCCGCAGCCGGCAGTGCGGCAATGCGGTAGATGGTCATATCCGAACCGGCACGTGCAAACAGATGTGCAATGGTGCTGATATCATCGCCCCAAGCCTTCTTGATGGCATCATACGAATAATAGGCAATGCCCTTTTCCTCGTCAATGTCAAAGGCGCTGATTTCAGTCCAGTTGCCCCAGGCAGCGTTGGTCAATGCGAGAATTGGCGCAGCCGAGCCCTCATACTGGATGGCGATTTCCTTATCTGCGTTGATGTGTGTCGTGCTGACATCCAGTCCCGGTGTGCAGTTTCCACCGTCTCCGTCAGCTGCAATCAGCTTCAAACCAGCGGTATTCTCATAGATCACATCGCCGTTTGCAACATCGCCGTGCTTCCAGGAGGGGAGGTGCTTGTCGCTGCCCCAGACAACGCTGTTGTCCTGCATAACGGTCATCATCGCATCGACAACCGGTTCCGAAGCCTCATACCAAGTGTTGTTGCTGCGGTCTACATAGCCGTGAGCCTCTGAAGCAGATGTGGAATTAGTGATAGCATTGTTGTCCCACAGTACACAGGGAATGCCCAGCTTCTTTGTCCATGTGAGGTAATAGGTTGCCCAGTCACAGCGTGCGTCAGTGTTGTTGAAGTTGGAGGCGCTGAATTCGCCCAGAACAACAGGAATATCCTTGTCGGTGAAGTAATACCGGATGTCGGAGAACAGGGTATCCAGCTCACTCTGGTAGTTGCTGGAGAATGTGGTGTGGTCGCCGTCGCCCATGGCAAATGCATAGGGAGTATAAGCATGCAGAGAAACTGCAACATAATCATCGTCCGGAACTTCCAGATAAGAGTAAGCGCTTGCAGAAGCGGAAGCGGCATAGGACGGAATCATCAAAAGACGTGTCTGCTGATAGGGGGAGTCGATGGAACGAACGGTGTTCACAAAATCCTGATCCAGCTTGTTGACCACTTCATAGCATTCCGCATTGCCCTGCCACTCATAGGAAGCGCCAGTCTGCCGAGGCTCATTCATACCTTCGAAGATCAGATGCTGGTCGTAATCCTTAAAGTAGGTGGCGATCTGTGTCCACATCTGCTTCAAACGCTCGGACATCTCGTCATAAGCGTTCGGGAAATCGGAACGATTGATCCATTCCTCGTGGTGCAGGTTCAGAATGACATACATGCCCTGATTGTAGGCATAGTCCACAACTTCCTTAACACGCTGCATCCACTGCTCATTGATGGTGTAAACCGGCTTGCCGTTTTCATCGGTAGTTGTGGTGACGTTCTGATACCACGTGGTAGGAATTCGAATGGTGTTGAACCCCTTTGCCTTGACAGTATCGATCAGTTCCTGTGTGACTTTGGGATTGCCCCAGCTGGTTTCACCGTATCCGGTGGAGTCCAGCGAGTTACCAATGTTCCAGCCGATGGACATGTTTTCTGTGATGTCCTCAGCCGCCATAGTTCCCTCAGCGGAACCGGTTGCCGGGAAAAATGCCATGCCGGAAAGCAGCATTACTGCGGCAGTGCCGGCGGCAAACCATTTGCGAGCCTGAAATTGCATAATTATCCTCCTTAAAAATCTTCACCAAACAAAATGCCGAAAAAGTGGCATATTTTCTTTTATTATATCATGAAAAATCAGAAAAGTCAATGAATTTTATGCCGGCTTTTCAGATCTTTTTGTACAAAATTGCAACTGTGTTCTTGGTGAACATGAACAAAAGCACCGGACGAAATGACTTCATCCGATGCTTTTGCGAGATTTCCTTTTTGAATATTTCCCTGTGAGCAGCTGTTACGGGTTACGATCCAACAAAAACTGAAACAGCACAGGTGTAATTGCAGGATATGTCAGATTGTCAGGCAGCGAGGCAAACGCCTTTTGCTCTGCCATTTCACTTTCTGGAATGTCGGAAAATCGCCGAATCACCGCATGAAATACAACGCCGTTGGCACCATGCAGGGTATCCTCATCCCAAGCACGATAATCGCAAATCGGTTCGATGTCAAAGTCTACGGCACCGGACTCCTCAAACAGCTCTCGTTTTGCTGCCTCCAGCGGTGTTTCTCCGGTTTCAATATGACCACCCTGCGTTTCCCATGTGGTTCGTTCTTTGTGCCGGCTCAAAATAATTTTTCCATGGCTCTCGGAAAGAATAACCACATATTTGTAATTTTTCAGAGTATTTATCTCGTAGGTTTTACAACGCATGATCTATGTTTCTTTAGCTCTGATTTTCTTTTTCGATCAGGTAGTCGCCGCAGTACATTTTTCGCAGCTTCGGCTTCTCAATTTTGCCGGTTGCATTGCGGGGAACTGGTGCGAAGATGATTTTCCGCGGACGCTTATAGCGGGGCATACCCATGCAGAATTCGTTGACCTCTTCTTCGGTACATTCCACACCCTGCTTCAGTTCCACAATAGCTGTGGCAATTTCGCCCAGACGCTTGTCCGGCAGACCAATGACAGCCACATCCTTGATCTTCTCAAACTTGCTCATGTAGTTCTCGATTTCCACCGGATAGATGTTTTCGCCGCCGCTGATGACTACGTCCTTTTTCCGGTCTACGAGGAAGTAGAATCCGTCCTCATCCTGCCGTGCCATGTCGCCGGTGTAGAGCCAGCCGTCATGCAGCACCTCTGCGGTTGCCTCCGGATTATTATAGTAGCATTTCATCACGCCGGGACCTTTGACTGCCAGCTCGCCCACTTCACCCTGCGAAACTGTGTTGCCGGATTCGTCGATGATCTTGACTTCCCAGCCATATCCCGGCACGCCGATTGCACCGACCTTGCGGATGTTTTCCACGCCGAGGTGCACGCAGCCCGGACCGATGGATTCGCTCAGACCGTAGTTCGTGTCGTATTGGTGATTCGGGAAATACTGCTTCCAACGGTGAATCAGACTTTGCGGAACCGGCTGTGCGCCGATGTGCATCAGCCGCCACTGAGAAAGCTCGTAGTCCTCCAGATGGACAGTGCCATTGTCCAGTGCCTCCAGAATGTCCAGTGCCCACGGCACCAGCAGCCAGACAATGGTGCATTTCTCACGGGAAACTGTCTGAAGAATGGTTTCCGGATTCACGCCCTTGAGGAGTACAGCACGGCTGCCGGAGAGCAGACTGCCGAACCAGTGCATTTTTGCGCCGGTGTGATACAGCGGGGGAATGCAGAGGAATACGTCGTCCTTGGTCTGGTGGTGGTGCTGCTGTTCCACCTTGCAGGCGTGCATCAGGCTGCGGTGCGTGTGCAGGATCGCCTTGGGAAAACCGGTGGTTCCCGAGGAGAAGTAGATGGCTGCATCATCCTCATCTGTCAGCGGCACGCCGGGAGTGATGCTGGCGCAGTTGGAGGTCAGCTTGTCGTAGTCCTCTGCGAACGAAGGACAGTCACCGCCCACATAGAACAGAATGCGGTTCTTGCTGACGGATTCTGCGATGGTCTCCATTCTGCCGATAAACTCCGGCCCGAATACCAGAACATCCACATCTGCCAGATCCATGCAGTACTTGATTTCCTCGGCGCTGTACCGGAAGTTCATGGGAACTGCCAGTGCGCCGGTTTTCAGGATGCCGAAATAAATGGGAAGCCACTCCAGGCAGTTCATCAGGAGAATTGCCACCTTGTCACCCTTTTTCACGCCACGGCTCATCAGCAGTTGTGCAAAACGATTGGCTTTTTCGTTGAACACGTGCCATGTGATTTCACGGCGATACCAGAACGAGGAGGTCGGCTGAATCAGATCGTAGTCCTTCCACAGAACCCGACGCTTCTCCTGAATCTGTGGATTGACCTCGACAAGGCAGACATCATTGGCGTATTTTCTGGCGTTTTCTTCTAAAATATCTGTAATCGGCATGTCTGTTACTCCTGTCCTTCGGAATCGTTGGTTCCCTGATATTCAAAACCGGTGAGGAATGCGGTCTGATTGATGGCGATGGTTTTTGGCGGAACGGTTTCGGCGATGACCTGAAGCCATTCCTCCTTGGAAAATTTCATGTGCTGTGCAGCAACGCCCAGAATGATCGTGTTGAAAACACGAATGTTGCCCAGTTTCATTGCTTCTGCGGAGGCATCGATGGACAAAACACGGTAGGACTTCCGGAGCGTTTCCAGAATTCCTTCCGGATATTCTGCTGCGCCAATGACAACCGGCATGGGGTCGATGCGGGTGTCGTTGACAATAATAGTTCCGCCCGGCTTCAGGAAGTGTGCGTACCGCAGTGCCTCCAGCCGTTCAAAAGCGATGAGGATATCTGCCTGTCCCTCTTCCACAATAGGCTCTGCCACGTTTTCGCCGTACCGCACAAAGGTGACAACACTTCCGCCACGCTGTGCCATGCCGTGTACTTCGGAGAGCTTGACATCATAGCCGCCGGTCAGTGCGATTTTTCCCAGTACACGGCTGGTCAAAAGCGTGCCCTGTCCGCCGACACCAACGATCATAATATTCACTGCGTTCATTTGGATTGACCTCCTTTTTCACGGGGAATCAGTTCGATTGCATGGAACTTGCAGCGTTTCTCGCAGAGCTGGCAGCCGTTGCACATTGCAGGATCGATCTGCGGAATGCCGTTTTCCTGCTTGCGCATTGCCGGACAGCCCGGAACCAGACACTGACCGCATTTCTTGCAGGCGTCCTCGTGGATGATGCACTTGCCCTTTGGAATAAACTCCTTGAGCAGGGCGCACGGTGACTTGGTGATAATGACAGAGAGCGCATCCCGCTGGGTTTCCTCTTTCAGGAGCTTTTCCAGTCCCTCGATGTCGAACGCATCGATCTCGTAGACATGTTCAATGCCCATTGCCTTGCAGAGATGATAGATGTTGATGGCGTAGGTAGGGTCTCCCTGCAAGGTCTTTCCGGTTGCAGCATGATCCTGGTGGCCGGTCATGCCTGTGGTGGAGTTGTCCAGGATGATGACCGTTCCCGTTGCCTGGTTGTACACCATGTTCATGAGAGAGTTGACACCGGTGTGCATAAAGGTGGAGTCACCGATCAGCGCTACCCAATTTTTGACGTAGTCCTTGCCTTTTGCCTTTTCCATACCGTGCAGCGTGGAGATGCTGGCACCCATGCAGACATTAAAGTCCACCACATTCAGCGGGGCAACAGCACCCAATGTATAACATCCGATGTCGCCGGCACCATGCAGCTTCAGCTTTTTCAGAACGGAGAAGACACTGCGGTGCGGACATCCCGGGCAGAGAATCGGCGGGCGCTGGGGTGCAGCAGCCGGCTTGGTCAGGGTGATCTCCTCTTTCAAAATGGCACGGCGCAGCATATTTGCGCTGTACTCGCCCTGCACCGTGAAAATTTCCTTGCCGATGACCGGAATGCCCCACGCACGAATCTGCTCTTCGATGACCGGTTCCAGCTCTTCTACCACATAGAGTGTATCCACCTGTGCTGCAAATTCCTCAATCAGCTTTCTCGGCAGCGGATGCACCAGTCCCAGCTTCAGAACAGAAGCATCCGGCAGCGCCTCCTGTACATACTGATAGGGGATACCGCTGGTGATGACACCGATTTTCTTGTCACGGTATTCCACACGGTTGATGTCAAAGCTGCAGGCGTCCTCTGCCATTTGTTTAAGACGCTGTTCCACAACAATGTGCCGCTTTCTTGCGTTCGCCGGCATAAGTACGTTCTTTTCAATGTTCTTGACATACGGCTTGTCTGGGATTTCCTCCCGCTCTTCCGGATGAACCACACCCTGCGAGTGGGAAAGACGTGTTGTGGTGCGGACGATCACCGGCGTATCGTAGGCTTCACTGTAGGTGAACGCCAGCTTGGTGAAAACACGAGCCTCCTCGCTGTCGGACGGCTCCAGAACCGGAACCATTGCAGCACGTGCCACCATTCTGGTATCCTGCTCGTTCTGGGAGCTGTAGATACCGGGGTCGTCGGCTGCAACCAGTACCAGACCGCCGTTAACACCGGCATAGGAGATGGAATAGAGCGGGTCAGATGCCACGTTCACACCAACCAGTTTCATGGAAGCCATGGCACGAACACCGGCAATGGAAGCGCCGATTGCCACTTCCATTGCCACCTTTTCGTTAGGAGACCACTCGGCGTAGACCTCCGGATATTTTGCGATATATTCACTGATTTCTGTACTTGGGGTTCCCGGATAAGCGGCGGAAACCTTAACGCCTGCCTCATATGCACCCTGTGCAATGGCGGCGTTGCCCAGCATAATTTTAGAATGACTCAACAAATTCCCTTCTTTCGATCAAATTCGCAAAGAATTGCATACTCTTTATTATAATACATTTTGGCGAAAATCACAAGATGTTTTTTGAGTTTTGTATGTTGTGCATGTCTTTATTCCTGTTTGTTGTGCAATTTCACGAAAAAAGCGGACTTGCCGAGAATGTGTCACAGCAAGTCCGCAAAAATACGAAACGGACGCTTATTCAAAAGAGTCTAGATCCAGTTCTGCCAGCAGGTCCTTCAGGGAAGCCACCTCGTCTGCCGACAAAGTCACGCCCTTTCCCATCTTGCTGTGATCCGGTGCCCAGTCCCGAATGTCATACTTCGGTTCCCGTTCGTTCCAACTGATGAGGTTCAGTTCCTTGTTCCAGCCCCGTGCGTTTTCGCCAATCACGCCGATGTGCTCTACGATCTCATATTTCAGTTCTGCCATTTTGATAAACTCCTTTCGGTTTTCTAATGCGTACGCTTTCTATTATACAAGATGTCTTTTGGAATTGCAACTGCTTTTTTCAAAAAATCTCGGAGATTTTTTTCGGAATCGTCGATATTACCAAAAACATTAAGATTATTTCAAGCATCGCATTCTATAATGACAACAACAAAAGCAATTTCGGTTGCAAGAAAGGAGGAACCCGCACCGGAAGCCGTGTGCAGGGAACACAATGGCAATTCAAACATTTGCACGAAAAGAGATTAAATTTCTGCTCACAGAAGCACAGTACCAGAGCCTGCTCCCGCAGTTGGAGCGGTACATGAATCCAGATCAGTTTTGTGTGGACGGCAAGGAATACGGCATCTATAACATCTATTATGATACGCCGGATGATTTTCTCATTCGGGAATCTCTTGCCAAGCCATATTATAAGGAGAAGATTCGGCTCCGCAGTTATCTTTCTCCCGCCAATCCGGATAATACCGTGTTCTTGGAAATCAAAAAGAAAATCGGAGGCATCGTCAACAAACGGCGTGTCACTATGAAACTGCAGCAGGCGGAAGCGTATATGCTGCACGGCATTCGCCCCGATCTCGGCGGAAAGCACATTCAGGAGCAGGTGATGGATGAGATCGAAGTATTTCGCCAGCGTTATCCTGTCGTTCCCAAACAGTACATCAGTTACCAGCGTGCCGCATACTTCGGAAAAGATGACCCGAATTTCCGCCTGACATTTGACCGTGCGCTGACCGTCATCCTCTCTCTGTATCGCTATGAAGATCAGGTCTATGACAAATAAGGACCTCTCTCATACTTCTCCTTGCATTTGAAAATAAAACAGAAACTTGCAGAATCGATCTGAAATTGCGGCTTTAAGATTACTTTTTTCAGAATGCTCTGCATTTTTCTTTGCAAATCAAGAATTTGAAATCGTATTATATAATTTGCTTGACAAATTATGAAACTTGTGATAGAATATAAATCAGAAACGGAAAGAAAATGAGGTGATCCGAATGAAACGAAGTATGTACAGTTTGATTTTAAGCGATGACATTGTGGCTGCGGTGGATGCGCTGGCGGCGCAAAAGGGAACCAGCCGTTCCAACTATATCAATCAGGTGCTGGCGAAGCACGTACAGTGTATTACGCCGGAACAGCAGATGCAGCGGGTATTCGCCAATCTGACGCACCAGATGGACGAGGCGTTTCGCATACAGGAACAGGGTTCCAATGCACTGCTTTCGATTCTCGGATCCGTGCAGTATAAATATCGGCCCACCATCCGCTATCGTGTGGAGCTGCTGCGCAACATGCAGCAGGAGGAAGTGGGACGGCTGAAAATCTCCTGCCGAACCCAGAATCAGACACTTTTGGATGCAATGGCACAGTTCTTCCAGTTCTGGGTAAAGCTGGAACAGAAATACGATGCGAACAGTGCATGTGCACAGGGATTGTATCAGATAGAATCGGGCTGCATGACCATGGCGCTGCTGCGAAGCGGTGCAGCAACAGATGAGCAGCTGGGAGAGATCGTAGGAAATTATATCCGCATGTTCCATGCAGTGCTGCAATCATATTTTGCAGGAATACAGCAGGATGTTTCGGGTACGGTATTATCACGTGCGCTGGAACAGCGGTATGCGGAGCTGCGGGAACAGCTGCATGATTCTGCATAGAGTGGGAAAAACGAAAAGTGAGAAAAAAGAGCATCAACCATTGACTTTGGAATGGAGGCATGTGTTATGAATATGGAAAAACTGACGCAAAAATCGAGAGAAGTCATTCAGGCGGCCAACAGTCTGGCAATCGAGAACCAGAATCAGCAGATCGAACAGGTACATTTGTTAAGTGCGCTTTTGGAACAGAACGGCGGTTTGATTCCGCAGCTGTTTGAGAAAATGGGCGTCGCTGTGGAAAATGTCCAGATTCAGCTGAAATCTGCCATTGATGCATTGCCCGCTGTTACTGGCAGCGGTCGGAAAGCAGATGAGGTGTATATTGCACAGGATGTGGATCGTGCACTGCGGGAGGCAGAAAAGGAAGCTTCTCGGATGAAGGATGAGTACATCTCTGTAGAGCATCTGATGCTGGGCTTGTTCGATGCCATGAATTCGACGGTTCGCAAGGTGCTTCAGCCGTTTTCCGTAACCAAGGATGCATTTTTGGAGGCACTGATGAAAGTGCGTGGCAACCAGCGTGTTACCACAGAGAATCCGGAAGAAACCTATGATGTCCTGTCGAAATACGGACAGGATCTGGTGGAGCGTGCCCGTGCCGGAAAACTGGATCCGGTCATCGGCAGAGATAATGAGATACGAAATGTCATTCGAATCCTCTCCAGAAAGACCAAGAACAATCCGGTTCTGATCGGTGAGCCGGGTGTCGGTAAAACTGCCATTGCAGAGGGTTTGGCACTGCGAATTGTGCGTGGCGATGTCCCTGCCAACCTGAAAGACCGGAAGATCTTCTCGCTGGATCTGGGCGCTTTGATCGCCGGCGCAAAGTACCGTGGCGAATTCGAAGAGCGTCTGAAAGCGGTTTTGAACGAGGTGAAGAAGAGCGAGGGCGGTATCATTCTGTTCATCGATGAGCTGCATACCATTGTGGGTGCCGGGAAATCGGATGGCGCAATGGATGCAGGCAACCTCCTGAAGCCGATGCTGGCACGTGGCGAACTGCATTGTATTGGTGCAACGACACTGAACGAGTACCGGCAGTATATTGAGAAAGATGCTGCCTTGGAGCGTCGGTTCCAGCCGGTTATGGTAGATGAGCCGACCGTAGAGGATACAATTTCGATTCTGCGTGGCCTGAAAGAACGGTACGAGGTATTCCACGGCGTAAAGATTCAGGATCAGGCACTGATTGCAGCAGCAACGCTGTCTGACCGGTATATCACGGATCGGTTCCTGCCGGATAAGGCAATCGACTTGGTGGACGAAGCTTGTGCCATGATTCGAACGGAGATGGATTCCATGCCCACAGAGCTGGATGAGATTCGCCGGAAGATCATGCAGCATGAGATCGAGGAAGCCGCACTGAAAAAAGAGGATGACAAGCTGTCCAAAGCACATTTGCAGGAGGTACAGCAGGAACTCTCGGAGATGCGGGATCAGTTCAACGAGATGAAAGCCAAGTGGGAGAACGAGAAAAATGCAATCTCCAAGGTACAGAAGCTGCGGGAAGAATTGGAACAGGTCAATGCAGAGATCGAGCGTGCAGAACGTGATTACGATCTGAACCGTGCTGCGGAACTGAAATACGGCAGACTGCCGGCACTGCAAAAGGAACTGGCAGAAGAGGAAGCCATTGCAGAAAAGCAGAAGGAAGAGAAGGACTCGCTGCTGCGTGATAAAGTAACGGAAGAGGAAATCGCACGAATCGTCGGTCGCTGGACTGGCATTCCGGTTTCTAAACTGATGGAGGGCGAGCGGGAGAAGCTGCTCCATATGGAGGATGTGCTTCATCGCCGTGTCATCGGTCAGGACGAAGCAGTGACAAAAGTCAGCGAGGCAATCCTCCGCTCCCGTGCCGGTATTCAGGATCCCAACCGTCCTCTTGGCTCGTTCCTGTTCCTCGGTCCGACCGGTGTTGGTAAGACCGAACTGGCAAAGGCACTGGCAGAGGCATTGTTTGACGATGAGAACAACATCGTTCGAATCGATATGAGCGAATATATGGAGAAGTTCAGCGTCAGCCGTCTGATCGGAGCACCTCCCGGATACGTTGGTTACGAGGAGGGCGGTCAGCTGACAGAGGCTGTGCGCCGGAAGCCGTACTCGGTAGTTCTGCTGGATGAGGTGGAAAAGGCACATCCGGATGTATTTAACATCCTGCTGCAAGTGCTGGATGACGGCAGAATCACAGACTCTCAGGGCAGGACCGTGGACTTCAAAAACACCATTATCATCCTGACCTCGAACCTTGGCTCTCCTGCCATCCTGGAGGGCATGGATGAGAACGGCAACATCTCGGAGGCAGCGAGAAAGGAAGTGGACGCACTGCTGAAGCAGCAGTTCCGTCCGGAATTCCTGAACCGTCTGGATGAGATCGTTTTCTACAAGCCTTTGAATCGCTCAGAGATTTTCCGGATTGTAGACCTGCTGCTTCAGAAGCTGAAAAAGCGGCTGGAGGAAAAACAGCTGGATCTGGAAGTATCGCAGGCAGCCAAGGAGTATATCGTCAACGAGGGATACGATGTCAACTATGGTGCACGTCCGCTGAAACGGCTGATCCAGCAGAAGCTGGAGACGCTGGTTGCACGGGAGATCATTGCCAACGATCCGGCACCGGATACTGTTATTCGCATCGACTACGATGGCACAAAGCTATTTGTCAAGAAATAATTGACAGGCATGAAAAATAAAGGCATCCGCTTTCGCAAGGAAGAGAGGTGCTGAATGAAAAATACAGGTTTTCCGCAAGGCTTTTGGAAAGGCACATCTGCCGCTCCGAAAGCGATGGAAAGCCTGTATTTTTTCTGTGCTTTTTCATAAAAAGCAAGAGAAAAAACCTCGAAATTCCGTGCAAATGTCATTTTTTTGCGAAGTTCTTGACAAACGAAAAATAATGGTATATAATTCGTAGTAGATTTCAACGAATTGGAGGAGCGATCTTATGACAAAAACAGATCTGATCGAAAAACTGCACGAGGAAAACTATTGCACCAAGAAGGATGCAGAAGCTTTGGTAAGCGCAGTTTTTGACGCAATCCGGGAAGCATTGGTTGCTGGCGAAAAGGTGACCATTTCCAAGTTTGGCACATTCGAGGTACGGGAGCGCAGCGCAAAAGAGTGCAAGAATCCCCGTACAGGAGATACGATTCAGGTAGCCGCTTCCAAGGCACCTGTATTCAAGGCAAGCAAGAATCTGAAGGAATCGGTGAACGCATAAGTCTTTTAGGAGGGAATAAAAATGCCGAGAACGAAAAAGACGACGGCTGCTGCAACAGAAGCAACACCGGCAAAGACCACAACAGAAAAGAAAACAGCGGCTGCAACGGAAACAGCTCCGAAGAAAACACGGACACGGAAAACGGTGAGCGTAACACTGCAATATGGCGGTATGGACTGGAGCACAGACGTTTTGACAGATCGTGCAATTGTGGCATGGGCTGCGGAACAGGGAAAGACAAAGACTGCTGCCAAGGATATCAAGCTATACGTAAAGCCGGAAGAAAACATGGTTTACTATGTGATCAACGGAGATGCTGGGAAGTTCTCCCTCTAACAATCAAAAATAACGGAAAAAGCTCCTGCCAGAAATGTGTTTGTTTTGGCAGGAGCTTCTTTTTGCAGAGTTCTGTAGAATAACAAAAACGGAGCACCGCTTTTTCTGAAAGCTGCGCTCCGCTGTTTTTGCTTTTGGGAAAATATGCGATGCTTAGTTGGTTTCCAGACTGATGATATCGGAACAATCGTCGCCTACCACTGCGCTGACATATTCCAGTGCATTGCTGTCAAAGCGTGCCTGGAAAATCAGAGCAACCAGACCCGGGTTGTCCGAGATGCTGAACCGAACTGTGACTTCGTCGCCCTGCTTTGCCTGCACGCTGTCACCGCTGATGGTGAATGTGCCGGACTGTGCAGAACCAGTGCTCTCCGGTGTTGCATCGCCTACGGTGATACATGCCGGAATGAAGTCTGCCTTTACGCTCTTTGCTGCATAGTTTGCAAAGTCACAGCTGCCTCCGGAAACCTCATAGTTGCCGTCTGGGGCATCGTCCTTGACACGGAAGGTGATGTCGATGAAATCCCCGTTGAATACATAGTCCTCACCCAGAGACATGTCCATCCAGTAGCCCTGGAACGTCTTCATGCTCGGTGTGTAGCTGCTGCCGCCATTTGTGCTGGAATTTCCGCCGTTGCTGCTGTTTCCATCGCTGCTATTGCTGTTGCCGCTGTTGGACGCATTGCCGGAATTTCCGCCATTGCTGGTATTGCCGCTGCTGCTGTTTCCGCCATTGCTGCCGCTCTCGACAACGACGGCTTCCGTCACTGTTTCCCCGTTTGCATCAGTTACCGGCTCGCCGGCAGCATCTGTCACAACCACATAGGAAGTAGCAGTCTGCCCGCCGTTGCTGGAAGCATCGCCGCTTTCCGTTGCATCTGTTGCGCTCATTGCGCTGCCTGTAGAATTATCCAGAATGGTGAACTTCATATCCTGCTTCATATCCGAATACAGGGAGGAAGCCTCTTCTGGTGTCAGTGAAGATTCTTCTTTTTTGGTGCTGTTGCCGCATGCGCCGCACGTTACCCCAACCGCACAGATCAGCAGGCAGGCAATCATTCTCGAATGTAAAGATTTCATAAACCAAAATCCTTTCTATAAAGATTTGCATTTTTTATTATACACGTTTTTGATGGCTATGTCAAGGGCTTTTGTAAAAATGTCATAAATCAGCGAAAAAAAGACTTGCAATTTTGGATAAATAGGGGTATACTGTTAGAAAGGGATCTGGGAAATTACAAAAGACAAAACCGAGGAATTCGTTCTTGGGACAGGAAGTAAATTGAGGTGATCTCTGTGAAGAAGAAAAAGCGTTCTTGGAAATTTTCGAAGAAGTCCATTTGGATGGCAATCGCAGTGGTGCTGATCTGCGTTGCGGTTTCTGTGGCAATGATTCCGCTGATCCGTCTGCTCTCCAGCGAAGCGGGACAGCAGCTGATCGTGCAGAAGATGGAGTCGTTTGGAATCTTTGCACCGCTTCTGTTTGTGCTGCTGCAGGTGATACAGGTGGTAATTGCAGTCATTCCGGGCGGGCCGGTTCCCATCATCGGCGGCGTGCTGTTCGGTGAGTGGGGTGCGCTGGCACTTTGTCTGGCGGGGTTCTTTCTGGGAACTGTACTGGTGTACTATCTGGTGCAATGGGTCGGAAAACCGCTGGTGGATCGTTTCGTATCAGAAAAGCATTTTCAGAAGTTCGATTTTTTGAAAAACGGCAAGCGTTTGGAATTGATCGTATTTCTGGTGTTTTTGCTGCCGGGGCTGCCGAAGGATGCACTGACCTATCTGGTGTCATTCGATTCCAAGATCAAACCGCTGCATCTCTTTCTGCTGACCACGCTGGGGAGAGCGCCGGCGACGGCACTGACCATTTTTGCAGGGAAAAATCTCTGGGACGGCAATTATAAAATGGCGCTGATTTTTCTGGCAGCTATGATTGTGCTCTGTGCAGCCGGCTTTGTCGTCAAGAAAAAAATCGATGCCCGTGCTAAGCGTCGGGCGGAAAAGGAGAAAAAATATGAATAATCGTCAGAATTACGAAGAGAAACTGGAAGTACTGCTTCGCTTGCTGGAGGAAATGCAGAAAGATCAGGCATACCTGATGCAGGCACTGGGCAATTTGGAAAAAATCCCGTCCGGTTCTATACCGGGGGATATTGCAGGACAGGCAAAGGCAGCTGCGGTTGGAAAACTGGTAAAAAGCAGAGAAAAGACCAATCAGGAGCTGTTGAAAATCTATCGCCGGATGTACGAGGACTTGCGAAACGATTTCGCATCGCAGTCAGAAACAGAGAAAAACACAGCCGGCACTCACGCCGATTAAAAGAGAAAGAGGAACAACATTCATGGCAGAATCGAACTTGCAGCGAAAGCTGGCATATTTGAATACCCTGTACGAAATCTATCAGGAACAGGGAATCCGTGTGGCCGGCAGCCAGATGACCAACACAGAATACGCCCAATTCGCCTATTTGAAATACCTGCTATTTCTTGCCAATCAGGATCGCATCATTACAGAGGAAGAGGTTACATACTGTAATGTCTGCCTGCAAAAGAACCTGACTCGTCCGGCAGTGGAGCGCTTTTTGGCGCAGTATACCATCTCGTTTTCCGGTGTGACGGATGCTTTGCTCGCCCTGCTTTCGGTGACGATTCGTGCAGATCTCGCCGGAAATCACGCAGATGGCAGCGTTTCTCTCCTGCTGATTGAAACAGTTGAGCAGATGGGAACGCAGTTCTCTGCTCCGGAGGAATCAACTCACGCCCAGCAGATGATTTTGCTGCACTCGCTGTTGCAGCAACTGTACCACTATCGCTCAGCAGCAATACAGGAGTGGCATGATGTCAAGAGAAATTGTGCTGCCAGAGTTCCGGCGGATTTCGTGGAACAGGAGGACATTCCGCCAATTCCCGTGGAAAAGGAGCCGGAACTGACTGAGGCCTCTGTGGAGGATGCGCCTACAGAAACGCTGGAAGAACTGATGGAACAACTGCATCAGCTGACAGGCTTGCAGGCTGTGAAAAAGGAACTGGACGGTTTGATCAATCTGCTGAAGATTCGTCAGCTGCGGCAGCAGCGAAACTTGCCGATGCCGCAGACTTCTCTGCACATGGTCTTTTCCGGCAATCCCGGCACCGGAAAGACTACCGTGGCACGCCTGCTTGCGAAAATTTACGCACGTCTTGGCGTTTTGAAAAAGGGGCATTTGGTGGAAGCCGATCGTTCGTCTCTTGTCAGCGGTTATGTAGGGCAGACGGCAATCAAGACCAAAAAGGTGCTGGATCGTGCGCTGGGAGGCGTTCTGTTCATTGATGAAGCCTATGCGCTGACAGCATCCTCTGGCAGCAATGACTTTGGTATGGAGGCAGTCAATACGCTGCTCAAAGAGATGGAGGATCATCGGGACGATCTCATTGTCATCGTTGCCGGCTACCCCAAGGAGATGGAGCAGTTTCTGGACTCTAATTCCGGACTGCGCTCACGCTTCCGGCAGATCATCTTTTTTGCAGATTATACACCGGAGGAGCTCCTGCACATTTTCGAGGGTATTTGCCAGACCTATGCGCTGCAAATGACGCCGGAGGCACGTGCGCATGTTGCCAGCTATTTTGAAAAGCGCAGCCAGGAGGCAGGGGAAAACTTTGCCAATGCACGGGACGTGCGGAATTACTTCGAATTTGCCCTGACCAACCAGGCAGATCGTCTTGCGGCAGTGACAGAACCGATTTCGGATGAGATGCTTTTGACGCTGACGCTGGAGGATGTCACCAGCATTTCACTAACGTGATTGCGAAATAAATAATATTTTTACAAATTATTATTTTCCAGTTAATATTACGACTGTATACTAGTTCATGTAAGAAAGAATTCCGTCAAATGGATTCCCTTCGAATACGGAACAATGGTGTCCCGTACAGCACAGTTGCTGCACGTGGGCACTTTTTTTGTGTCCTCCAGCGATTGTTTTCGGGGCGATGGAAACAATGGGGTTGCCAAATTGAATCCGCAGGAAACGACAGTTTTCTTCAATTCACTCGTATGGAACAGAATGGATTACAATTGGGAGGACGAAAGTATTATGGATTCGGGAAGCATTGGTTTTGTGATGATTTGTGCCGCATTTGTGTTTTTTATGACCCCCGGCTTGTCGTATTTTTACGGCGGTCTGGTTCGTCGGAAGAACGCAGTCAATACGATGTTCGCTTCGGTGATCACCATCGGTACCGGCATCGTGATGTGGGTTTTGTTTGGATATTCTCTGTCGTTCGGCACAGACCACTTTGGAATCATCGGTGATCTGAGCTGGCTGGGACTGGAAGGTGTTTCGAAAACAGAGGCATATGTGGAAGGGCAATCGATTCCGAATTTGGTATTCTGCCTGTTCCAGATGATGTTTGCTGTGATTACGCCGGCGCTGATCACAGGTTCTGTTGGTGGCAGAATGAAATTCAAGTCGCTGTTCTTCTTTATCGTGTTCTGGAGCATCTTGGTATATTATCCCATGGCACATATGGTTTGGGCAGACGGCGGATTTTTGGCGAAGATCGGCTCGGTAGACTTTGCCGGCGGTAACGTGGTTCACATCAGTTCCGGTGTCACTGCTCTGGTGCTCTGCATCCTGCTTGGCAAACGGTATGACCATGAGCGGGCAAACTATAAGATTCACAACATTCCTTTTGTGGCAATGGGGGCCTTTATTTTGATGTTCGGCTGGTTCGGCTTCAATGCCGGTTCTGCACTGGCTGCGGACGGTCTGGCAGCACACGCATTTGTGACTACCGCTGTTTCAGCTGCTGGCGGTATGCTCTCGTGGATGCTGTGCGATGTAATCATGAACATGAAGCCGACTTTCGTTGGCGCAAGTACCGGTCTGGTTGCCGGTCTGGTCGGCATTACACCGGGCGCAGGTTTCGTTCCGATCTGGGCGGCTGTCATCATCGGTCTGACCACCTCGCCGATCTGCTACTTCATGGTGTCCGTAGTAAAGCGGAAGCTGGGCTATGACGATGCGCTGGATGCGTTTGGCTGCCACGGCGTTGGCGGGATCTGGGGCGGCATCTGCACCGGACTGTTTTGTCAGGCATCCATCAATGACATCGGTCAGGGCAACGGCTTGTTCTTTGGTGATGTAAAACTGTTCCTGATGCAGCTGGTGAGCATTTTGGTAACTATCGCAGTTGCTGTTGCTGGCACATTCATCTGCTACTTCCTGACCAAGCTGGTGAGCGGCGGTTCGATTCGTGTCACGGAGCGGGAGGAACGTGTTGGACTGGATCGTTCGGAACACGGCGAAGCAGCATACCCCTCCTTTAACGGCTTAGACTAAACAGAAAGGTGAAACAGCATGATTATTAAAGTAGAAGCGATGATTCGGGAAGAAAAACTGGAGGATGTTATGGATGCGCTGGCAGCGATGGACGTTCATGGCATGACGTGCTATCAGGTCATGGGCTGCGGTACCCAGCGGGGCTTTAAGGAATACGCCTACGTGCGCGGTCACCAGAAGGTGGAGATCCAGATGCTCCCGAAGATCAAGATCGAAGTACTGGTTTCCTCGGAGGAGTGGGAAAAGAAGACCATCGACGCCATCCAGAAGGCAGCCTATACCGGCAATATCGGTGACGGTAAGATCTTCAGCTATGATGTGCGAGAGGCAATGCGAATCCGTACCAAGGAAACGGGTTATGATGCCATTCAGCCGGAGTAAGCAATTCTGATATTTTTGATAACGAAAATAAGCGGCAGTCCGAAAGGGCTGTCGCTTATTTTGTGGGAATCTTCTCAAATTATTGTTCTGTCCAAAAATCCGGTGTATAACTTGCCGATGCCGACGAACGCTCCTGTCCATATCCGTTCAGTCCCAGTTGCACAGCATGTTCTCGAACGGACTCGTATTCAAACGTGGCAATGCGACGGTTCAGATGCTTGTCCGGCAGAGATGTATCCGGTGGCGTATACTGTCCCATCAAACTCAGCAAAAACGCATCTGTGGGAAGCGTTTCCGCCAGCCAGTCCAGGAGCTGCATGGATTCTTTCCGATGCGCCGGCAAAACCAGATGCCGTACCACCAGACCGTGCTGCAGCAATTCGCCGTTCCATTTCAATTGCCCGACCTGCCGGAACATCTCCGGAATTGCTTTTGCTGCAACGGTAAAATAATCCGGACAGTTTGCATATGCTCCTGATGTTTCCGGTGCATAGAATTTCAGGTCGGGGAGGTAGATATCCACTAGTCCATCCAGCATGCGCAGGATTTCCAGCGATTCGTATCCGCTGCAGTTCCAGACCACCGGAATGTGCAGTTTCGGCTTTGCTCGTTCCAGTGCCTGTACGATCCACGGAGTATAATGGCTGCCCGTCACCAGATTGATGTTGTGCGCCTGCTGTTCCTGCAATTCCAGAAAGACGTCTGCGAGCTGTTCCACAGTCACTGCTTTTCCCACAGCCTGCCGGCTGATTTTCCGGTTCTGGCAAAATACACAGCCTAGAGCACAGCCGGAAAAGAACACCGTTCCGGAACCATGTTTGCCGGAAATACAAGGCTCCTCCCATGGGTGCAGGGCTGCTCTGGCGATTCGAATTTCCGTGCCGCAGTGACAAAGCCCCACGCCTTTTTCCCGATTAGCACCGCATCGTCTGGGGCAGAGCATGCAGTGTGCCACGTCAAAACTCATGACAGCCGTCCCTCAAAATCGGCATAGCCAAACCGCTTTACCAAATCGATATGTCCATTCTGATAGAGGGCAATATCCGGCAGAGGAACGCCATTGAAGGTGTTGTTTTTCACCATGGAGTAAATCGCCATATCGCAGAATACCAGTTTTTCGCCTGCTTGCAGCTGATGGTCGAAAGAGTAATCTCCGATCACATCACCGGCAAGGCAGGTGTTTCCGGCAAGTCGGTAGGTATGAGTTTTTTCGCCAGCTGTTCCGCTGTACAGAATGTGGGGGCGGTAGGGCATCTCCAATACATCCGGCATGTGACAGGCAGCTGAGGCATCCAGGATGGCAATGTCCATGCCGTTGTGCACCACGTCCAGCACAGTTGCCACCAGATATCCGGCGTTCAGCGCCACTGCTTCTCCCGGCTCCAGATAAACCTGTACGCCGTAGGTGTCCCGTACCCGTTCAATGCAGCGCACCAGTCGTTCCACGTCATAGTCCGGACGGGTGATGTGATGTCCGCCGCCGAAGTTCACCCATTTGCACCGCTTCAGCCACTTGTCAAACTGCGGCAGCATGTGGTCGAGGGTACGCTCCAAAACGTCGGAGTTCTGTTCGCACATAGTGTGGAAGTGAATGCCGTCCAGACCGTTAAAGCCGTCCTCTTCCATCTGTTCCAGCGGTACACCCATGCGGGAACCGGAAATGCAGGGATTGTACAAATCGGTTTCTACTTCTGCATAGCCGGGATTGATGCGAATGCCGCAGGAAATATTCCGGGTTGCATCTTGCACCTGCTGCCGGTATTTTTTCCATTGTCCAAACGAGTTGAATACAATATGGTCGCAGAGTTCCAGCAGCTGTGTGAAATCTTCCTGCGTGTAGGCAGGGGAGAACACATGCACTTCTTTCCCGAAGTGCTCTCGTCCCAGTTTTGCCTCGAATAATCCGCTGGCAGTTGTTCCGGAGAGATCGTCCCGAATCAGCGGGTAGGCGGAAAACATCGAGAACGCCTTTTGTGCCAGCAGGATTTTGCAGCCGGTTCGCTGCTGGATTTGTTTTAGCAATGCGGTGTTCTTTTGCAGCAGCCGTGCATCAGTGAGATAGCAAGGCGTATGCAGATTATCAATGGGAATGTCAAATAAAGATTCAAAGTCCATTTTCAAAATTCCTTTCTTGAAAAAGAAGCGTTCTGCTTGATGCGGAACGCTTCTTCTAATTTGAGGGATTCATATTAGAACATGTTCACATAAAAATGAAATACACGTCTTAAATCAGGCTTTATTCAGTGTTTCCTTTATTTTGGATCGGGGAAATACCGCAGAGGCAGCATTTCTTCCCGTGTACAGGAATCGCTAAGAAGTTCTACCAATTTCGTTTCGGAAAACTCCGAATGATTCTGAAAGATTCTGGAATACACTTCCTGTACATCACTTTCCACGTCATCAGACTGAAAACAGTCCAGATAGTCTACAACAGTGCAATGTACAGTGTCGCCGTACATATTTCTACGCTTGTTGTCCATTGTTTGCTTTACATAGATTTCCGCCTTTTGATAAGCTTCATCAAAAGAGCCGGCATTTACTTGCAAGATAGATTCCTCGTAGAAAATCTGTTCCTTTACAGTGTATTTCAGAAGTAGTTTTACATGGTACATTGTTGTATCTCCTTAATCTACCAGCACCGGATCAAAATTCTCAGTCCACGGCAGCCCCCACTTGTTCAGTGCGTCCATGAACGGATCCGGATCGAATTCTTCTACATTATAAACGCCCGGTTTTTTCCACTTGCCGGTCATTACCAGCATTGCACCGATCATTGCCGGAACACCTGTGGTGTAGGAAACTGCCTGAGAGCCAACTTCCTTGTAGCATTCCTGATGATCGCAGACGTTGTAAACGTAGTAGTTCACCGGCTTACCGTCCTTGACACCCTGACAAATGCAGCCGATGTTGGTCTTGCCCACAGTACGGGGACCGAGGGAAGCCGGATCCGGCAGAACTGCCTTGAGGAACTGCAGGGGAACGATTTCCTTACCCTCGAACATGATCGGCTCAATAGAAGTCATGCCTACATTTTCCAGACACTTGAGGTGTGTCAGATAGCTCTGTCCAAATGTCATAAAGAAGCGGATTCTCTTGATGCCCTTGATATTCAGTGCCAGAGATTCCAGTTCTTCGTGGTGCAGCAGGTACATATCCTTTTCGCCAACCTGATCGAAGTTGTATTCCCGTTTGATTTCCATAGGCTCGGTTTCCACCCATTCGCCGTTTTCGATGTAGCTGCCCTTTGCAGAAACTTCCCGAATATTGATTTCCGGATTGAAGTTGGTAGCGAAAGGATAGCCGTGGTCACCGCCGTTGCAGTCCAGAATGTCGATATAATTGATTTCGTCAAAGTAGTGCTTCTGGGCATAAGCACAAAATACGCCAGTTACGCCGGGGTCAAAGCCGCTGCCCAGCAGAGCTGTGATGCCAGCCTTTTCGAAGCGTTCCCGATAAGCCCACTGCCACTTGTACTCAAACTTTGCCGTATCTTCCGGTTCATAGTTTGCGGTGTCCACATAGTCCGTCTTGGTTGCAAGGCAAGCGTCCATAATGGTCAGATCCTGATAGGGAAGTGCCACATTGATGACAATGTCCGGCTTCTCCTGCTCGATCAGAGCGATCAGCTGGTCTACATCATTGGCATCCACCTGTGCCGTGGTGATCTTGGTAGCCGTCTTGTCCTGCAATTCTTCCTTGAACTTGTCACACTTGGACTTGGTACGGCTGGCAATGCAGATCTCTGTAAACACTTCACTGTTCTGGCAGCACTTGTGAATGACAACGCCTGCCACGCCGCCGGCTCCGATAATTAACGCTTTTCCCATGTTCATATACCTCCAAAAATTCAAAAATAACAATATTGATTAGCAGCAATCCCAGGTATAAAGCACATCACTGAAATCGCAGTTTTTTAACTTTTCCCAATTGATGAAGAAGTTGCCGATGCCGCAATCACCCCATAAAATTTTCCAGTCGGTTCCCATGTCACTGTCCAACTGAAACAGCAATACATCATGCGTGTCTTCACTGCTTCTGGGGTCCCATTGTGCAAAGCCGGGGTAACCGCCGATCTTATGACCGCTGCCCCCGTCGAAAAAGTCATCCATATTTTCTAGCAGGTTTTCAGCCTCCTCTGGATAATCCTGTTGTACCAGTTTTCGAATACAGCTTTCAAACCGATAATCACTGTAAGAAATTGTGTCCACATCTTCCGAGAATGCCAGTCCATAACAGCCTCTCACCGGAAAGAGATCCTCTTCGTCAGAAGATGCCGCCATTTTTTCGCAGACTTCTTTCTCTGTGACCGTCTGATCCGGCTCTTTGAAATATAGCACACGAAATGTGTCCTGCAAGGTGTTGTCATCGAAATTCAGTCCGCTGACATCGTCGTTCAGAATCCAGAATTGCAGCAGTCCCTGATGGGGGAAATCTTCCAGCGTGATCTCTGCACAGTCGATCTGTGCCAGCAGCCGCAGTTGTGTGCCCTCACTGTCCTCCGGAATTTTCGCATCGTGGGGAACATATCCAATACCGCCAACCTTACTGTCAAACAGACTTGGTTTGGTATCTGTCAGCTGCAATCTCATATAGGGGATTGCCGTCTTTTGCAGAATCTCCTCACGGATTTCTTTCACCATATTCGCACCAGAATCCGTTTTTTCACATGTGGTGGCTTTCTCCGGTACACTGTCTCTTCGCTTAAATATGTCCAATAGTCCCATCTTTGCTCCTTATTTTCTGTCACGCTCAGATTCCCGCAGAGCATCTCGAACGTTGTTCGGAATGGCAAAGCAGCCCTGATGCAGAATCGTATTGTAATATCTGGTTTTGATACCCAGCCCATTCCACCAGTCCGCCTGCAAATCCCGTACAGGGTCATACTTTTTCGAAGCAAATCCAAAGAGCCAATGTCCGGAGGGATAAGTGGGGATATGAGCCTGATATACCAGTGCGATAGGGAAGAAGCTTTTAATGCGGCTGTGTGCCCGTTTCATGGCGTTGGAATAGGACGTGTAGAATGTGCTTTCATGCTGGTTGACCAGTATGCCGTCCTCGGTCAACGCCTTATAGCAGTTGCCATAGAATTCCTTGGTAAACAGACCTTCACCCACGCCGAACGGATCGGTAGAATCCACAATAATCAGGTCGTATTCATTTTCCACCTTGCGGACAAACCGCAGGCCGTCCTGATAGTAAATATGTACCCGCTGGTCGTCCAGACTGCATGCTGTAAACGGCAGATACTCCTTTGCCAGATGCACCACCAGTTCATCGATCTCCACCATGTCGATCTGTTCAATGGAGGGGTAGCGGCAGAATTCCCGCACCGTGCCGCCGTCGCCGGCACCGATCACCAGAACCTTTTTGATGTTCGGGTTGGTCGCCATGGGAATATGGGTAATCATCTCGTGGTAGATATACTCATCTTTTTCGGTCACCATCAGCAGACCGTCCAGCGTCATAATGCGTCCGAACTCCACGGAATCAAACACGTCGATTCGTTGGAATTCACTCTGCACACTGGCAAGCTGCCTGTCAATGCGAATGGAGAGCCGGACGTTATCCGTGTGATTTTCGGTATACCAGATGTCCATATCAAAACTCCTTTCACTTTGCCTTTTTCATTAGGATTCCTTGACCAGTTTTCCTGTCATATGCTCCGGTGTCAGTGCAAGGCATAGCACATTCGGACGGGAATGCTGCAATTCATGTTCCAGATACGCCTTATCATCAGTAAATTTCTGGCAGAGGTGCGTGCAGATTTCCAGTTCCTTTTCTACATCTTTCACCGGCTGAATCCTGCCGAACACTACAACACTTTTGATATGCAGCGGCCACTGACCGTCCTCCCGATAGCCCTCGTCATGGACACAGTAGGAAACCTTGTCGCATTGGGAAATGGCATCGATCTTGTGACCTGTTTTCGCTCCGTGGAAATACAGCTTGCCGTCTGCTTCGCAGTACCAGTGATTCATGGGAATGCCGTAAGGATACCCGTCCTCGCCCAGTACAGACAAAATCCCACGTGGCGTATTTTTCAGGAGAGCAGCGCAATCCTCATGGGAGAGCTGCTGTTTCCATCTTCTCATCGGCCGGAACATGTTCATTCCTCCTTAGTGAATGTAATCAATTGTCGCTGGTGTCAGAAATGCTTTGACGGCATCCTTGGCGATGAGTCTGGTTTCTGCCAGATTGATACCGCCGTTTAAAATACCGCCCACACAGGGGATACCTTTTCCGAGATTGATGATTCCTTTTTGCCCGAATTTTGTGATGAACCGGAATCCCAGCTTCTGGTTGACTGCAACAAGCACTTTCCCCGGCAGCTTTTTCAGTCCTGTCAGAGCAGCCTTGTTGGCAGCCTTTACGCCGACCTGTTTCAGGACATTGCCGAGATCGATTTTCAGCAGCGTGGCATATATCATAGTTTTGACCGCATCATCATGCAGGTTGTATCCGCCAATATAGGCGATTGCCGCAATCATTCGCACCTGAATGTACATGGAGGAGGCGAGATCGGCAGGAATGGTAATGGGAAGTGTGATAAATCCGCCCAGTCCGGTGAGAAATCCCGTTGTCGTGCACTTTGTCACCTGGTTTCGAATCAGAACATCGGCAGCTTTTTTCTGGTCGCCGTTGTACTTTTGCAGATATTCCATTCCCAGCTTGTCCGCCGGCTTGGATGTGGGCAGACCGTTGATCGCCATGTTGTATAATTTGTCCAGCGTGCGCAGTCCTTTCCGGGAATTTTCAGCTTCTTCTGCCGACATCACAACGGTGCCGGAAATACGATCTTTTACCATTTCAATTCCTCCATTTTTATTTTTCTTTTCAAGAAACTAGAATTTACTTCATGCTAAAATCTATTTTGAATATTCGGAAAGGCATTAAACCACGCTCGTTCCTCAAAAGTTCGCTTTTGTGGTAAAGCTGGTTCTGTTTCAGCGATACCAACAGGCAAAAAACACACCAACTCAAAGTTGTCGGGGACGTTTAAGATTTGAGCCATTTGATAACCAATTTTATCTTCATCAGTAATGTGTCCCTCATACCAACAGCTCTGATATCCAAGTTCAACTATGGCTAACAACATATTTTCAATTGCAGCAGAATAATCTTGAACCGCAAAGCATTTTTCCCTGTATGCAGGTATTCTTTGTGTTAAAACGCATATCACAGCGGGAGCCGTTTCTCCAACTGGTGGATTTATAACTTTATGCAGTTTTTCCAATACGTCTTTATCATCAACTGCTATTAAACTTGTTGTTTGCTTATTACAGCCTGACGGAGCGTTCAGCCCTGCTCTCATTATTGTTATTAAATCTTCTCTGGGGACAGTATTAGATTTATATTTACCTCTATAACTATGCCTTTGGTTAATTGCTTCTATGACATTCAATTACATTACCTCCGCAAAATTCGATTTGTCAAACGATGCACATCTATAGCATCAACGTCAGCAGCCCTACTTCTTCACCACATTCAATCTCGCAATTTCCATATCCTGCGGTCCAGTCAGAGAACAACCCTTTTCCTTGGCGTACTGGATATAATTCACAATATCCGCCGTAATGCGTTCGCCGGGGGCAAGAATCGGGATTCCCGGCAGTGCCTGTTCTTTTGTCATGTTGATTCTCCTTCATAAACTGGAATTTGTAACATTCTTTATAATGATGAATTTTATAGTTAATCTTCCACTAATTTTTTATCTGTGTATAAAAGAAAAGGTTCCTTATTAATCTCTGTGCTATGCTGTAATTATTTTTTAGCAACAATCAGATAACGATGAATCGTTCCCTCAATTTCTCCAGTTTCATCGATCTTCTTTTGCATTTCCAACAAAGCTTCAAAGCATTTATCAACCGAAAATCCGGGAAATTCCCATTCAATTATATGTGCAAACCAAATAAATGCACCGACATCATAGAACTTGATTGGACGATACGCTTCATTACCCTCAATAATGTGAAAGCCTGCTTTTTCAAGTATCTTCTTCTGTATGCTTAATCGTAAATCTGGAAACGGCTTCTCTGTGTTCGGAAGAACCATTTCAACCAAATTCCTGTCATTATCACATCCGACCTGTTCAGTTATAAATATACCACCATTTTTTAATAAACGATATATTTCTTTCGCATTGAAATTGCCATGTCTGTTTATTATCAGATTAAAAGTTTCATCTTTGAAGGGAATACATGATGGATCACTACAAGCTTTAAAGTTTATTCCCAAGGGTAATAATGTTTTCATGCAAAGTTCTACATTAGGCTGATACCCTTCTGTTGCAGATGTTTTATTAAAAGGGTGACCTAAGGAGAGCAAAAACTCACCGCCGCCTGTATCATAATCTAGAACATTCATGTCAGCATTTAAAAAATTCCTAACTATCTCCTCATAATTCCATGGTAAGTCTTCTTCTTCATATCTGCCATTAATATAAGAGAAATCCCAACCAGTGATGTGAGCCTTTTTTTCTTCAGATTTCCAAATTTTCTTCAACTCTTCACGCTGCATTGTAACTGCATCCTTTCCAAAATATTATTATAAAAATAATTCGGTGTAGTTTCTGACAACACAAATCTTTTTTACTAATCTCGGCACAACCTGTTGTCAGCTTTAAAACTGCACCGAGTAGTTAATTCGTCTTATCATTTCTATACCAATCCTTCCATTAATTCCGATTTGCTAAGCAAACAGTAGCCCCTACTTCTTCACCACATTCAATCTCGCAATCTCCATATCCTGCGGCCCGGTCAGAGAACAGCCCTTTTCCTTGGCGTACTGAATGTAATTGACGATATCCGAGGTGATTCGTTCGCCGGGGGCAAGAATCGGGATTCCCGGCGGATAGCACATGACAAACTCACTGCAAATTTCACCTACGCTCTGTTCCAGCGGCACAGCTTTTTTGTCCGCATAAAACGCCTGCTGCGGGGGGAGTGCCACGTCCGGAGCCAGATATTCGCTTTGCAGCATGCCGGTGGGGTCACCGCCGTACAGCCGCTTGATCTCCGACAGCGCCGAGATCAGCCGTTCGATCTCCAATGCACGGTCTCCGGCCGTGACAATGGCAAGGATATTGCCGATGTCTCCGAACTCGATCTGAATGCCGTATTCGTCCCGGAGCAAGTCGTACACCTCAATGCCGGCCAGACCGGTGTTTCTGGTGTGGATGGAGAGTTTTGTCCGGTCAAACGCATAGAACGAATTGCCGTTGCACAGCTCGTCTCCGTAGACATAATACCCGCCGATGCGGTTGATTTCCTCCCGGGCATAGTCCACATACTGCACCGCTTTTCGGTACATCTCCCGGCCATTCAGTGCCAGATTCCGCCGAGCAATATCCAGCGAAACCATGAGCAGATAAGAAGCACTTGTGGTTTGTGTCAGGTTGATGACCTGGCGCACATAGTCTGCATTTACGCTGTCTGCACAGAGCAGCATGGCGCTCTGTGTCAGAGAACCGCCGGTCTTGTGAATGCTGACAGAAGCCATGTCTGCACCGGCAGCCATAGCAGAACAAGGGAGATTCTCCCCAAAATAGAAATGTGTGCCATGTGCTTCGTCTGCCAGCAGCAGCATGCCGTGTTCGTGGGCAAGCTTTGCAATACGGCGGATATCCGGACAAACGCCATAGTAGGTCGGGTTGTTGACCAGAACCGCCTTGGCATCCGGATTTTCCAGAATGGCACGTTCCACAGCCTCCACGGACATGCCCAGCGGAATGCCCAGATCCTTGTTTTCGTCCGGATCGACATAGACGGGAATGGCACCATTGACAACCAGCGCATTGATGGCGCTGCGGTGCACATTGCGGGGCATGATGAGCTTTTCTCCCGCCTTGCAGACTGACATGATCATCGCCTGGGAAGCGCCGGTAGCACCGTTGATGATGAAAAAGGCGTTGGCAGCGCCGAAAGCCTCCGCTGCGAGCATCTGGGCATCCCGAAGCACCGATACCGGATGGCAGAGATTGTCCAGGTTTTTCATGGAATTTACATCGATCTGTACACAACGGTCTCCCAGAAAATCGGCGAGTTCCTGATTGCCTCTTCCGCCCTTGTGTCCGGGAACGTCAAAGCGTACCACACGATTCAGCAGATGTTCTTTCAGCGCATCCATCAAAGGTGCATCCTGCTGTGTCCATTTCATAATCGCAAGCCTCCTCAGTAGATATTTCTGCCGCTGAAGATCTCTATCATTTCCCGACGGAGGCGGTTGGTGATATCCAGTCTGACACGGGGATCCAGTTCATAGGCATCGGTTTTAAACAAATAGTTTTGCAGCTCCAGTTCCTTGATAAGCATGCGGGTGTGGAAAATATTGGACTGATAGACATTCACATCCTGTACGTCATACCGCATCAGAATTTCCTCGCTGATAAAATCCTGAATGGAGGTCATATCATGATCCATAAAGCATTTTTTTCCGGAGACATCCCGTGTAAAACCACGGACACGATAGTCAATGGTGATGATGTCCGAGTCAAAGCTGCGGATGAGGTAGTCCAAAGTGCTCAGCGGAGAAATTTCGCCGCAGGTGGAAACGTCGAGATCTACCCGAAAGGTGGTGACTTCGTTGTCCGGATGGCTCTCCGGAAATGTGTGTACAGTGACGTGGCTCTTGTCCAGATGTGCGTGAATGTCACGGCGCTGGAGAAAAGAAGAGCCGTGGTTGCAGGAGGCATCCATATTTTCCGGCGGTACAGAACCCTCGGCGATGAGCACATTCACCGAAGCACCTTGCGGTTCGTAGTCTTGCTTGGAGATATTCAGAACAGTTGCGCCGATCATCTCTGTGACATCGCAGAGAATGTTGGTCAGACGTTCCGAGTTGTACTGCTCATCAATATATCGGATGTAATCCTGTTTTTCCCGCTCTGTCTTTGCATAACATACGTCAAAAATGTTAAAGCTCAGCGTTTTGGTGAGATTGTTAAACCCATATAAAGCCAGCTTTTTTTCCAACCCTATCATCACAGCCTTCCTGAGGTGCTGCCTTTCAAAGCAGCGCCTGAAAAAATAAAATAAAAGTCAAGTAAAAGTCAAGACAACGCTTCGCAAATCCTGTGCGTAACATGCGCCGGCAGATTGCGTGCAAAGCCGACAGGCGGACTTTGTGCGGTGTTGCCTCCGTATCCAATCAGCAGAAAGAACCTGTTCTTTCAAACAGATTCTTTCTGTGTGCAGAAGCCGTTTCTTTGCGAAAAACGGACACTCATAATCAAACACAATTGTGCTAACATCGAGCACTCAATCAAACACAATTGTACCACATTTTATAGAAAAATGCAATGGAATTTGCAAAAGTTTTTTGAGAAACTCACAAAACATTTTCTTTCGAAGATTTTGGCGAAATCCATCTGCTTTTTCAGCGCTTGCATTCTCCTGAAAAGTGTGCTATAATAAGTTTGTTCAACAACCGGTGCTGCGCCGGAATATTTTGAGGAGGAATCATTTATGCCGCATATCACCATTAAAATGCTCAAGGGAAGAACTGATGAACAGAAAAAGAAGGCAGCTGATCAGGTTGCTGCTGCGCTGGTAGAGGCAATCGGCTGCAATCCGGATCATATCTCCGTTGCTGTCGAGGACTTTACACCGGTAGAATGGCAGGACGAATTCCGCAAGGAAGTCACAGAGAGCAGCCATATCTACAAGGAACCGAACTACGACCCCAAGGACGTGCTGTAATGGGGCTGATCTTAGCTTCAGCTTCGCCACGGCGGCAGGAATTGCTGCGGCTGATTACGGAGGACTTCACGGTTTTTCCGGCAGCCGTAGAGGAATCCCTGCCGCCTGCGTTGTCTGTACTGGATGCAGCGCAGTATCTCGCTCGAAAAAAAGCGTGCGCTGTGGCGGAGCAGTATCCGGAACATGTGGTGCTCGGCTCTGATACCACAGTGGTACTGGGAAACAGGATACTGGGGAAACCGGGCACGCCGGAGCGTGCGGCAGAAATGCTGCGCATGCTCTCCGGAAAAACGCATCAGGTCGTGACCGGTGTAGCATTGGCAAAGGGAACACGTGTAGTGTCGTTTCAGACGGAAACAGAAGTGACGTTCTATCCGCTGACAGAAGCGCAGATTCAGAACTACGTGGCGACGAGAGAACCGTTGGACAAAGCAGGCGGCTATGGCATTCAGGGACGTGGCGCATTGCTGGTGGAAAAAATCAACGGTGACTTTTATAGCGTTGTGGGACTTCCTGTAGCAGCAGTTTCCCGTGCGCTGCGTGCATTTTCCGGCGCAGAATCACAGAAAGGAATCTGAATATTCGATGAATAAAAAAGAACTCTCCGAGATTCGCAAGAACTTCTCGGAAACCAGCGATCTCTTTGTCCTAAATCATGTAGTAACGGCATTTGTAGACATGGACAAGAACATCCGCTGTCAGAGCATCCGCCCGTACCACAGCATTCCCTCCGAGGAAAATGAGTGCCTGATGGCAACGCTGAAGCGGGTGCTCTCCGGTACTCTGGGAAAGGGTTTGCTGGAATATGAATTTCCGAACGAGGCATACGAAGAGGGCGGAAGTCAGGCGATTCTGTACGAGGCATTGAACACCAAGCTAACAGACGAGAATGCCGTTTCCGTTTTGCTGGAACAGATCGTGCACAACATGGATTACGTTTCCAACTATGCGATTCTGCTGGGACATTGTACTTATACGGTATTCCGGAAGTCCAAGAGCGATGAAATCGACCCCTATCAGAGCGAGGAATATCATTTCCTGATCGCTGCAATCTGCCCCGTAGAGGTGCGGGTTGACGGCTTGATCTATAACGAGGACGACAACGCCATTGAAAAGAAGAACATCTACGATAGAATTGTTGCGGAAATTCCGACAGACGGATTCCTGTACCCGACATTTACAGGAAGAGGGCCAGATGTCAACCATGTGCTGTATTCCGCCCACAAGCCGAAAGAAGTAAACGTCAGCATCGTGGAAAATGTGCTGGGATGTACGTTTACCAGAACGGCACAGGAACAGAAGGAGACGTTCCAGAACCTCCTGCAAGAATATGTGGCGGATGAACTGAACTACTCTGTGATTACCAGTGTGAATGACAAGCTGCGGGATATTGCAGCGGAGTACGCCAACGATCCGGATATCCCTGTGATTGATGACATTCACGTGCGGGATGTTCTGCTGGACTCCGGCGTCAGCCACGAATGTGCCGAGGCAGTGCAGAAAGCATATCGGGAGGAAACCAAGGATAGTCCCATTGCCGTCAGCAATCTTGTGGAAAACAAGACGACGATCAGTCTGGACGGTGTCACTGTTTCCATTGGCAAGGATGCCACTGGAAAAGTGCGGACACAGCTGGTCAATGGCAGACGCTACCTGCTGATTGATCTGGATGATCCGGCAGTGCAGATCAATGGCTTGACCGCACGGATCACCGATGCGCCCGCCGAAGAGGAGCCGGCGCTTGCAGCGGAGGAATCTGCAGAGGAAACCGAGGCGTAGAGAGGATATATGGCATGAGATGTTTTACAGAGGAATGGTATCAGGTTGCGCAGTTCATGGATTTCTACGAGAATCTGGAGGAGTCTGAGCAGGCTGCCGTTTTTTCAGAGGCGTATTTTCAGGAATTGTATGCCTTACGGGAAGCGGATATGCTGGAGATGCAAAAGCTTCTGCCGGGGATGACCTTCGAGGAAATGTGCGGCATTTCGGAAGAGACATTTTCGGAATCTGAGGATGCAGCCACGCAGTATCAGCAGGCAAAAGAAGCGTTTGAGCGCATGAAAAAGAATCGTGGCCCTTTTGACGAGGTGAAGGAAAAAGAAAACTTTGCAGCGTTCTTTCAGGGGCAAATCCGGACACTTCAGGAGAATCTGCCGCCGGAAATTTTAAACGAGGTGGCGGACATTCGTGTGCTTGCACTTGGGGCAGCAACGGCTCCTGTGATCGAAGAGATCACCATGTTTTGCGAGGCTTGTCGGGACGCTGTCTATGAAATTGAAGAAAATTACAGCAAGTACTGGGACAAGTTCCTGAAAACGCATCCGGATTCTTTTGTGCAGGATTTCTCGCTTCAGGACAGCGTGATTTTAAATCTGGAGCAGGCGGAAGATCAGATCGTGCTTCATATGGACTGCGCACTGAGTACGACCAAGTGCAGTGCCATTCATCTGCACCATGCAAAACTTGGAACTTGTGAGGAGCTGCCGGAGCGTGCGCAGTGGCTGATGGACGAACTGTATGAGGAAAATGGCATCTATGAGCTGCACATTCTCATGGCACAGCATGAGGATGAGAGCGCACTGCGGGAATTGACCATTCAGGCAGAGCAGATTCAGCTGGTTTGACTGGCTGTGTTGAAAACGATACAAAAAAGCGCATCGCTGCGAAATGACAGCGGTGCGCTTTGCTTTGTAATGATATCGATTATAACATGGGATTGTCCTTGGAGAGAATCCCATCGTTTTGCAGTGCTTCGCTTGCCAAATAGAGCGAACCGCAGATGACGACCATTCCACCATCCTGAATCGCCATGGCAGAAGCCTCCCGCAATGCCGTTTCAAAATCGGGTGCAGCCTTTGCATCGGCGTATCCCTCAAAGCAGGCAGCCAGCGCTTCCGCCGGAACCGCAGACGACAGGAAATCATCCACACAGAAAACCGTGTCCAGCGTTTCCCGCAAAATATTGCAGGCAGTGTGATAGTCCTTGGTGGTGATCATACCACAAATGCCATGAATCGGATGCTTTCCGGTGTGCTTCAGCAGATCGCACAGTGCAGAAACGCCTGCCTGATTGTGTCCGCCGTCCAACAGGATCAGCGGTTCCCGCTGCAGAATTTGTGTTCGTGCCGGAACCTGTACCTTTCCGAATGCCTGCTGGATCTGAGCAGCGGAGATAAGAAAACCGTGCATGCCCAGAAACCGGATCACTTCGATTGCTGTCAATGCATTATAAACCTGATGCCGTCCCGGCATGTGCAGTGTGTATGCGAAATTGCGGTACTGGAATGTGGTGGATTCCAGTGTTTCGGAGAGAATCTGACAGTCGGTCATCGCCGGAATGGTCAGCGGTGCACGTTTTTGCAGAGCAGTTTCCTGCACCAGACAGGTAACATCCATAGGATTGTCCGACGAGAGCACCACAGGGCATCCGGGCTTGATGATGCCAGCTTTTTGTGCAGCAATTTTGGACAGCGTGTCGCCCAGAATCGCCATGTGGTCAAAGGAAATGGAGGTGATGGCGCATACCAATGGGTTGCGGATGATGTTGGTTGCATCCAGCAGACCGCCAATGCCTGTTTCCAAAATCACGAGGTCACACTTTTCCTCCACAAACCACAGCAGTGCGATAGCAAACGTAATCTCAAACTGAGAACAATCCGCAGATACGGCGCACGCTTTTACCTGTTCGCAAAAACGGCAGAGCGCATCCATGGGAATGTCGTTTCCGTCGATTTGAATGCGATCGGTGTAGTGCCGGATAAAAGGAGAGGTAAGTGTTCCGGTTCGGAATCCGGCAGCAGTTGCTGCGGCTGCGCAGAATGCGACAACCGACCCTTTCCCGTTGGTTCCGGCAATGTGAACTGCCCGAATCGAATCCTGCGGATTCCCCAGCTCTTCCAGCAATGCACGGATTCTGGATAAATCGTGCACCGGCTTTCCGCCTTTCTGAAAACTTTGGATATAGTGCATGGTTTCAGACGCTGTCATCAAATTCACCCCATTTCAATGAAAAGTCTGCTTTTAGGCAACACCGCACAAAGCCCGCCTGACGGCTTTGCACAGTATTGCTTTTAAATTACTGCAATGCAGCCAAAGACTGGCTGATCTTGTCCATCTTTTCCTGTGCCTTTGCCAGCTTTTCCTTTTCTGCTTCCACCAGCTTTTCCGGTGCTTTGGCAAGGAATCCAGGGTTGGACAGCTTTTTGGACAGGAAGTCCAGATCTTTCTGTACCTTTTCCTGTTCCTTTTTCAGCCGTGCCAGTTCCTTGTCCTTGTCAATGAGTTCGTCCATAGGGATAAAGATGCGGACGCTGTCGGTAACTGCGGTTGCTGCATCCGGCATATCGAACTTCTCGCCAACCTCTACCGCAGAAGCAGACGCCAGCTTCTCAAAGAATACCGCAGTGCTCCGGTACAGTTCCGGTTCGGTCGTTTCAATGCAGACACGTGCTTTCTTGGACGGCGGTACCTGCATTTCAGTACGGCGGTTGCGGATGGCACGAATGGCATCGATGACCTTTTCAAACTGTGCAGCATCGGCAAAATCATACTTGGTATCATAAACCGGATAGGACTCTGCGATAATCATGGATTCGCCGTCAGTCAGCACCTGCCAGATCTCCTCGGTGATATACGGCATGAACGGGTGCAGCAGCTTCAGCATGCCACGCATTACCCATACCAGAACAGCCTGTGCCTTTTCCATGGTTGCGCCACCGGCCTGAATGCGGGGCTTGGTCAGCTCAATGTACCAGTCACAGTAAACGTCCCAGATAAAGTCGTAGATCTTGGCGCTTGCTACGCCGATCTCGAACTTGTCCAGATTTTCGCCAACTTCCTTGGCAACGGCATTGAACTTGGACACGATCCAGCGATCCTCCAGTTCCAGTTTCTCCGGCAGTCCGCTGTACTGGAAATCGTCCGGCAGATTCATCATAATGAAACGGGACGCATTCCACAGCTTGTTGGCAAAGTTGCGGGCAGCCTTGACCTTATCATCACTGTAACGCATATCGTTTCCGGGAGCGTTACCGGTCGCCAGCATAAACCGCAGGGCATCAGCACCGTATTCGTCAATGACCTTTAGCGGATCAATGCCGTTCCCCAGCGACTTGGACATCTTTCTGCCCTGCTCGTCGCGAACCAGACCGTGGATCAGAACAGTATCGAAAGGCACTTCGCCCATGTTCTTCAGACCAGAGAACATCATGCGGACTACCCAGAAGAAGATGATGTCATAACCGGTGACCAGTGTATTGGTGGGATAGAAGTATTTCAATTCCTCGGTGTTGTCCGGCCAGCCCAGTGTGGAGAACGGCCACAGCGCAGAGCTGAACCAGGTGTCCAGGGTATCCGGATCCTGACGCATGGGCTTGCCGCACTTCGGGCAGACTGCGCTGCTTTCCTTGGTGACTGTCATTTCGTCGCAGTCGTCGCAGTAGAACGCCGGAATCTGGTGACCCCACCACAGCTGACGGGAAATGCACCAGTCCTTGATGTTTTCCAACCAGTGGAAATAAATCTTGTTGAACCGTTCCGGAACGAACTTGGTCTTGCCGCTCTTTACGGCATCAATTGCCGGCTGTGCCAGCGGTTTCATCTTGACAAACCACTGCTTGGAAACTCTCGGCTCGACGGTCGTGCCGCAGCGATAGCAGGTGCCAACATTGTGACTGTAATCCTCGATTTCTACCAGTGCGCCCTCAGCCTTCAGATCTTCCACGATTGCCTTTCTTGCCTCGTAGCGATCCATGCCCGCATACTTCGGGTATGCATCCACGATCTTTGCATCGTCCGTCATGACATTGATGACTTCCAGATTATGGCGCAGACCGACTTCAAAGTCGTTCGGGTCGTGTGCCGGTGTGATCTTTACAACGCCGGTTCCGAAGTCCATTTCAACATAGTCGTCTGCCACAATGGGAATCTCACGGTGTACCAGCGGCAGGATCAGAGTCTTGCCCACCAGATCCTTGTACCGCTCATCGTTGGGGTTGACTGCTACGGCAGTATCGCCCAGCAGGGTTTCCGGACGGGTAGTTGCCAGTTCCAGATAGCCGCTGCCATCCTTGAGCGGATAGCGCAGATGCCAGAAATGGCCAGCCTGATCTTCGTACTCTACTTCTGCATCAGAAATGGAGGTCAGGCATTTCGGGCACCAGTTGATGATACGTTTGCCGCGGTAGATCAGACCTTCCTCGTAGTACTTGATAAATACTTCCTTGACAGCCTTGCTGCATCCCTCGTCCATGGTGAAGCGCTCTCTCGTCCAGTCACAGGAGGAGCCAAGCTTTTTCAGCTGCTCGACGATTCTGCCGCCGTACTGCTTTTTCCATGCCCATGCACGCTCCAGAAATGCCTCTCTGCCGATGTCCTCTTTCTTGATGCCCTCTTTGCGCATTGCCTCTACGATCTTGGCTTCGGTTGCGATGGAGGCGTGGTCGGTACCCGGCAGCCACAGAGCGCTGTAGCCGGACATGCGCTTCCAGCGAATGAGGATATCCTGCAAGGTCTCATCCAGTGCGTGACCCATGTGCAGCTGTCCGGTGATGTTTGGCGGGGGAATTACGATGGTGTACGGCTCTTTCTCGCTGTCCACGTGGGGAGTAAAGCTGCCGCTGTCGTTCCACATCTGATAGATGCGGTCTTCGAACTCCTTCGGCTGGTATGATTTTGCCAGTTCTTGTTTCATGTGCTTGAATTCCTTTCCTATGCATATCGTTTGGATTGCCGCAATAAAAAACACCCCGGCAATCGCAGAAGTCCTGTCCATGCACACTTTGTGCATCTTCACAACTTCCAATGGATTGCTCAGGGCGAACCAAATAGTCCGTGTTACCACCTGAATTCGGTGCTCTGGCTGGATAAAATCAACGCCTGCTGAAACACCGCACTCATTGCTGCACGATAACGGGTGCATCCGGCATCGACTACTCACTTTCATTCCGAAAGCTTCCCCAATGCTGCTCCAGAGCTACCTTCCTCCACCTCGCTCAAAAACTCGCACCGACCGTTTTCTCTCTGTATCGCTGATGTATGGAGTACTCTTCTCTTTCTTTGCATTTGTTCTATTTTTCATTATACCGAATTTTTTTCCGCTTGTCAAGAAAAAATTCGAGAAGATGCGTTTTAATACGAAATGTGCATGGGATGAAAACCGGAGACAGCTTTCAAAGATGTTTAAAATTTCTAGAAAACAGTTGACTTTTTTGTGGAATCATGCTATAATGAAACTGCGATTTTAAGAACCGATGCTTGCAGAAAAAGAAATATCGCCGGAAATCCGGCTTTTCTGGCTGCATTGGTTCGAAAGTGAAGGAATATGATTGTTTATGAAATTTTTGGAAAAAATGCTTTCTGCAGCACTTGCTGTTGCAATGGGAACAGGATGCATGGGATTTTCTGCATTTGCAGCAGATGACACAGCAACAGAGGCCACGCCAATTGCATGGATCTGCATTCAGGCAGGCAGCGATACACAGTGGCATCCGGCAGGCGCTGATAATCGTGATGAAGAAACCGAGAATGCAATCGGTTCCGCAGTAGAGCTCACTGGCGATGACAAATACACCGCATCTGTTACCATGGCAAATGGCTCCTCCACTGTGGAACTGCTGTTCCTGGAAACAACACTGAACGCTTGTGACTATGCACCGGAGGGAACGGATGACCCCATTGCAAACGGCAGAATCAAGATAACCATTGAGTCGATTGAGGTAGTACATGCTTCCGGCGACACCACGAAGCTGGACTACATCGGACCGAGCACCGGCGCATTCCGCACCTCTGACGATGGTGGTTCTTCCATTCGCTATAACATCTGGAACACCCAGACTTCTCCGAAGGTTCGGGATATCCAGAGTGAATCCAAGAGCAGCTTCGAACCGGAAGGCGGACTGGCTGGTGGTGATACCATCAATATCGTGTTTACGATCACTGGCATGGATGCACCGGAAGTCAGCAAGGGTGACGTGGACGGCGACGGTGATATCACCATCGATGACGCTTTCAAGGTACTGCAGGAGTACTCCTATATTGCAGCAGGCCGTGGCGCATCTTTCACAGATGAAGAAAAGGGCGCAGCTAACGTAGATGGCGACGGTGATGTAACCCTGGACGATGCATTTGCAATCCTGTCCTACTACTCCGCAAAGGCAGCCGGCAAGGATGTCAATCCGGATGACTTCTTCGGAAAGTAAGAACCCGTCTTCACAAGCGTATACACGTGCCTTTTCGGCAAATTTTGCTGCATCCTGCGTGAAAAATACTTGCCGGGCGACAGCCCGCCTGCGTATTTTTGCCTTGTCTGCAACAAAATTATGCTCGAAAATCCACATATATTTCTTGTGAAGACAGGTTCTAAGAACGCTTTTTTGACAGCAAATAATTTGTGACAAAATACAGAAATGGCTCTCTGGCAGAATTGCGCAGGGAGCCATTTTATATGTGCGTATATGGAAATGCTTAGGTAAAGTTTGTTTCAATGATGCGGGGTGATTCCGGCGGTGTGTACCGCCAGCAGTCGAGGTGTGTGGAAGATACGTAATAGCGAGGCGGTTCCGGCGGTTCACTGTTGTCAAAGACATCGATCAGAATCAGTTTGATTTTCAGCTTTTCCGGCAGAATGGATTTGATGTATACGCTGGCGTGCTGCCCCTGATGAGCGCCTTCGAACGGCTCCGCCAGTCCGGAGAGATTCGGGGTCAATTCCACAAACACCCCATACGGCTCAACCGAGCGAATGATGCCGGCAACCGTCTGTCCTGCGGAAAACAGCGCTGCATTTTCCGCCCATGTTCCCAGCAGCTCCCGATGTGTCAGGTGCAGCCGGCGAGGTTCTGTCTGCCGAATCATCACACGAATGGACTGCCCGACTGCAAAGCGATCTCTGGGGTGAGAGATGCGGGAAACCGAGATCATGTCAATGGGCAGAAGTGAGGGGATTCCGCAGCCGATGTCCACGAATGCGCCGAACCGCTCCAGATGTGTTACCACTGCCGGAATGATATCTCCTGCACGCAGCTGGGAGAGATAGTTTTCCCAGCACGCCTCCTGTACTGCACGGCGGGATAGTACCGCATAGGGTTCGCCATTGTCGTCCGTTTCGATGCGGAGAATTCGAAAGGCAACGGGTTTTCCGGCACGTGCAATCAGCGCAATATCCCGTGTCGTTCCCTCCGAGATTCCGATTGCGCCTTCTTCCCGCGGAATCCATCCCCGCATACACGGGAGCTGCAGCATGAGATTGTGTGCATTGTCGCAGAGCGTTGTCCGTGCTTCTAAAATCGTTCCGTCCCGCATGGCACGTTCCATGGCGGAAACGCTGCTGAGCGCAGCACGGTTTTCTGCGGTATACAAGAGAGCGCCTTCCGGCAAATATTTGATCATTTTTGACCTCCTGACAAATCAATCGAATCCAGAAAATTTAGGTGGATGCAAAGCGCATGTAACTTGCTTTCAGTGTATGTGTATGCTACCGAAGTTATGACGTGTACTTCCAAAAACAAGAATTGGACATCACAAATTCTCGGAGCATTCACAGAAACAGAGGCCTCGTTTTTGCGGCAATTTTGACGTTCTCGAAAATGTCTGAAATTTTTATGGAACTTCACCGGATTTGTGCCGTATCTTTTATTGCTTTTGTACAAATACAAAAAATATCCCTCGAAAATATTGCCTTATGCAAAAAAATGGGGTATAATAGAATGTACTCATGATTTATTTGAGAGCACGTAAGATGGAAAGGATGGAATGGAACATGGATGTTCGTCCGGGAGATATTCTGACTATGAAAAAGCCGCACCCGTGCGGATGCAATACCATGCATGTCATCCGATCTGGAATGGACTTTAAGCTGCAGTGTACCAAGTGCGGCAGAGAGTTCATGGTGCCACGAAATAAAATAGAACGATACATCAAAAAGATTCAGAGAGATGCGGTAGAAGATTAAGCACCAATGTGAAGCGGTTACATTGCATGGAATACGGGATGTTCTGCAAAACTGCATGCTCTTATGTTATAATATATGTACATAAGTTAAACAAGACGACCGCAGGTAGTAAATGTATGGGATTTGATGAGCTATTAGGCATTGTCGAAAGCTTCTGCAATAGAGCTTCACAGGTAGCATTTGTGACTGTAGAAACCATCAGCACATCAGCAGGGATCAGTAGCTTCATCTATGTTAAGCATGGAGATGCAGAGTATCGTGATGTGTTGTCAGACTTATTTCAGGTGGAAGACGCATATACAGAATGGCAGGCAGACTTCATTCTGTTCAAACTCAATAAAGAATATCTAGCAGCTGGCACATACACTCCAGGCAGTGCAGCTGTAGCAGAAGATGAGGTTGTGAAATTTACAAAAGTGCTGTTAACCGAGCTGGATAGCTGCATAAAAAGACAGGAAGCTATTTAATATACTGAAAGAAGTACCGATAAAGTGATTGTATCTTTCATGATACCAGATTTTCCGATTTTATGCAAGTTTTATTTTTCAGGAGTTGTTTTGCGTTTTCGTGCATATACCAAACGAGAAGGAGTTCGCTCCGGGCAAGAACGGCAGTTTTCTGCTGAAACAGAAAGAAAGGTGAGAAAGTACCTATGTTGGAAAAGCTACAGCAAATGGAAGAGAAATACCACCAGATGGGGGAGAAGCTGATGGATCCGGCAGTTGTATCTGATCAGCAGGCATATGTGCAGCTGATGCGGGAGTACAAGCACATGCAGCCGATCATCGAAAAATACCATGAGTATCTTCAGGCACAGAAAAATTTCGAAGAGGCAAAGGAACTTCTCTCCGGCGGAGAAACGGATGCAGAACTACAGGAGATGGCGCAGCTGGAGTATGACAGCAGTCGGGAAGAGATGGATGCGCTGAAAGAAAAGCTGAAACGGCTGCTGCTACCCAAGGATCCCAACGATGACCGCAATGTGATCATTGAAATCCGTGGCGGTGCCGGCGGAGAAGAAGCATCGCTGTTTGCCGGTTCTCTCTATCGGATGTATACAATGTACGCCGAGGCGCATGGCTGGAAACAGGAACTTCTCAGCGCCAACCCCACAGAGCTGGGCGGTTTCAAGGAAGTGAGCTTCTCCATCGTTGGAGAAGGCGCATATTCCCGCTTGAAATACGAGAGCGGTGTGCACCGTGTGCAGCGTGTTCCGGAAACTGAGTCACAGGGACGGATTCATACGTCTACGGTAACTGTGGCAGTTCTGGTAGAAGCGGATGAGGTGGAGCTGGAAATCAATCCCGCCGATCTGCGAATTGATGTGTTTCGGGCAAGCGGTGCCGGTGGACAGCATATCAATAAGACAGAATCTGCCGTCCGCATTACACACATTCCAACGGGATTGGTGGTGGAATGTCAGGACGAGCGAAGCCAGTATAAAAATAAGGATAGGGCAATGAAGATTCTGCGCTCCCGCCTATACGAAATGATGCTTCAGGAGCAGAACGAAAAAATCGCATCGGAACGAAAGATGCAGGTGGGAACAGGCGATCGTTCGGAACGAATCCGCACCTATAATTTTCCGCAGGGACGGATGACCGATCACCGCATCGGATTGACCTTGTATCGTCTGGAAGATATTATGAACGGCAATCTGGACGAAATATTAGATGCTCTTGCAACGGCAGATGAGTTGGCGCGTCTGGCAGGGCAGCAGGAAGAGGCGTAAAAACACGTGGAGACAAAGTTACTTTCAAATAGCACAGCAGACCTGCAGAAAGCAGCGCATCTTCTGAAAGAGGGAAATGTCGTCGGAATTCCGACAGAAACTGTCTATGGACTGGCAGCAGATGCCAGAAATCCGGAGGCGGTTCGGCAGATTTTTGCAGCAAAGGGAAGACCGGCAGACAACCCGTTGATTGTGCACATTGCAAAGCTGGAGGAATTGGAGAGCGTTGCAGTTTCCGTACCGGAACTGGCGCTGAAGCTGGCAGAAAAATTCTGGCCCGGCCCGCTGACCATGATTTTGCCGAAGCACCCTTCAATTCCCGCCATTACATCGGGCGGATTGGACACTGTTGGCGTGCGGATGCCCTCGCATCTGGTGGCACGAAAGCTGATCGAACTCGCCGGTGTTCCAATTGCAGCACCTTCCGCCAACATCTCCGGCTATCCCAGTCCAACCACTGCACAGCATGTGATGCGGGATATGCACGGAAAAATCGCGGCTGTGGTAGACGGCGGGGATTGCTGTGTGGGCGTAGAATCCACCGTGATTGCCTTGGAGAGGGAGGATTCTGTACGGATTCTCCGCCCCGGCTATGTGACAAAAGAGATGCTGGAAACGGTCGTTCCGCATGTCACGCTGGACAAGGCGATTCTGCATCAGCTTCAGGAGGGACAGATCGTTCGTTCTCCCGGCATGAAATACCAGCATTATTCTCCCCATGCGCACGTTACCTTAATTGAGGGGAGGTGGCCGGAGTTTGCCGCATGGGTACAGCAGCACGCAGAAGCGGGAACTTATGCGCTGGTGTTTGACGGTGAGGGTGCTGATCTCTCCGTTCCGTATCTGACCTATGGGACCGGGGATGCAGAACAGGCACATCAGGTTTTCGCAAAGCTGCGGGAACTGGATGACATCGGTGCAAAACGGGTTTTCGTTCGGGCACCGAATCCCAATGGAATTGGACTTGCTGTCTATAATCGTTTGATTCGTGCGGCAGGATTTGAGGTGATACAGGTATGAACAGTTTAGACGGCGTGATGGTAGTCGGGCTTACCGGCCAGACAGGTGCAGGAAAAAGCACCGTATCTCGTGTGTTTGTCGAAAACGGATTCCGTTTGATTGATGCGGATGCCATTGCGCGTCTTGTTGTCGCATGCGGATCGCATTGTTTGGCAGATTTGCGGGAGTGTTTTTCCGATGTGATTTTGAAAGCCAACGGAGAACTGGACCGGCAGGCATTGGCAGCAATTGTTTTTTCGGATCACCACAAACTTGAGATGCTCAACACGATTATGTATCCATATATTGTAGGAGAGATTCTCCGCATGATCCACCACTTTTCCCAGCAAAACCACAAGATGATCCTGCTGGATGCGCCGACGCTGTTTGAGAGCCGTGCAGATGACTTCTGTGATCTGATTGTTTCGGTGGTGGCAGATGAGGAAATTCGAAAAAAACGAATCATGCAACGGGATTCCATTCCGGAAGGAGCTGCGCTCCAGCGTATGGAAATGCAGCTGCCGGAGTCGTTCTTTCGTTCCCATTCGGATACCGTGCTGGAGAACAATGGGAGCCTTCAGGAACTCTACGATTCGGCGCAGGAACTGGTGACGAAGATGATCTGCTATTATGAGAGCCAGTACGGCGCACTTTTGTGCTGAGATGAAATAAGATGGAAACGGGTGTCTGGGACACGCCAAACACCCGTGACATAGATTTGGTAGAAGCATCCTGCTTTTGCTGCAAAATACGATAGGAGGAATTATTTATGGAACAGGAACAGAAAGTGTCAGAAGCAAAGAAGGCCAAAGATACACTGTTTTATCAGACAGAGCATGCTGCAAAGCGTGTTTCTCCGCAGGAGCTGGAGGCAAGCAATGCCTTTGCTGCGGACTATATGGCATTTCTGAATGTGTCTAAAACCGAGCGGGAAGCCGTTCATTTTGCAGTTGCGGAACTGGAAAAGCACGGCTTCGTTCCGTTTCAGCCTGGCATGGCGCTGAAAGCTGGCGACAAGATCTACCAGAATAACCGTGGCAAGGCAGTGATCGCTGCCGTTGTAGGCACTGCGCCGATTACAGATGGCGTGCGGCTCTGCGCAGCACATATCGACTCTCCCCGTCTGGATCTGAAGCAGAATCCTCTTTACGAGGACAGCGAGATGGCACTGCTCAAAACGCATTACTACGGCGGTATCAAGAAATACCAGTGGACTACAATTCCTCTTTCTCTGCATGGCGTGATCGTCAAGACAGACGGCAGTTCTGTCGAGGTCAACATCGGCGAGGATGCCGGCGATCCGGTTTTCTGTGTGACAGATCTGCTTCCGCATCTGGCACCGCAGCAGATGAAGCGTCCCGCAACAGAAATTGTCAGAGGAGAAGAGCTGAACATTTTGGTTGGTTCGATGCCGTTCAACAACGACAAAGAGAGCGAACAGGTCAAGCTGAACATCCTCAACATTCTGAATGAGAAGTATGGCATGAAGGAAGAAGATTTCCTCTCAGCAGAACTGGAAGCTGTACCGGCATTTCCGGTTCGTGACCTCGGCTTTGACCGCAGCATGATTGGCGGATATGGCCATGATGACCGTGTTTGCTCCTATCCGGCACTTCGTGCAATTCTGGATAGCGGCACGCCGGAGCACACGGCAGTGGTTATTCTGACCGATAAGGAGGAAACCGGAAGCGACGGCAATACCGGACTGTGCTCCTCGTATCTCCCGTATTTTCTGGAAGATCTGGCAGACTGCTTCGGTGCAAAGGGTCGCCATGTGATGCACGCATCCCAGTGTCTCTCGGCTGATGTCAACGCAGCATTTGATCCGACGTTCCCGGATGTCATGGAACAGAAGAACTGTGCATTCCTGAACCACGGCGTTTGCGTGACAAAGTTTACCGGCGCACGCGGCAAGTCCGGCACGTCGGATGCATCAGCAGAATTTGTGGGCACCATTCACCATCTGCTGAGCAAGAACAACGTGGTATGGCAGACCGGCGAGCTTGGCAAGGTAGATGCAGGCGGTGGCGGAACGGTTGCGGCATACATTGCAAATCTGGACATTGACACCATTGATGTTGGCGTTCCGGTGCTCTCGATGCACGCCCCCTATGAGGTTGTGGCAAAGCTGGATGTCTATATGACCTATCGTGCATTCTGCGCATTTATCGCTTCGTAACTTAGAGCCGGCATAGGCTCTGGAAAAAGCGCTGGCGGAAACAGAATCCGCCGGCGCTTTTGAATGAAGAGGTGTAACAAATGGGATTTTTTCACAAGAAGAAAAATGTGCTGCCGATTCCGGATGGATTTGCACCGGATTCCATTCGGGTGGAGTCCAGCATCTGTACCGGAGAAACCACCATCGGCTTTTATTCTCCGTCAGAAAAACGGCTCTGTTATGCGGAGCTTGTGAAAAGTCCGGCGGAAATTCAAGCATTTTATGCCAAATACGGGGTTTCCCTACCAGTGCATTGTGAGAAGAAAGGGTGAAGAAAAAATGGAAATGCCAAACGATCCGTTCATTTTGATGAGCTATTTAAACACACAGCTGCGAGATCACTATGATTCCTTTGCAGAGCTTTGCAAGAGCGCGGGTGCTGATGCAGCAGAAATCGAAGAGAAAATGAAGACCATCGGATATTACTACTGTGCGGAGCAGAATCAATTCCGCCCGGGAAAATAACACAGAAAAGGGCGTGGCTGGAAATTCCGGCTACGCCCTGATTGCATTCTTTAACTTTTGCTCTGCTGACCCAAATACACCTTGACAGCACACAGCAAGCGCCGGTTGCACTCCTGCACGGAGCATCTGGTCAAATCAACGGTGATGTCTGCGTATTTCTCGTACAGCGGACAGCGCTCCTGATACAGATCCATCAGCGTCTGACATCCGCCACGGCAGACAACTCCGCGAGTCACCATATTTCCGACACGTGCCGTCAAATCGCTGTAAGCGTGCTTGAGATAGATCACTGCACCTGTTTTTTTTAGATACTGCATCGCCTCGTCATGGTAAATGGCGCTTCCGCCAGTTGAGATGATGGCGTGATTGGTATGGATGGACATCAGAACTTTTCCCTCTCGTTCGATGAACCCCTCTGTCCCGTGAGCTTGGATCAACTGCATCAGCGTGTGATGATAGGTGTCCATGATCACATCGTCGGTATCAATGAAATGATAGGAAAGCTCGTCCGCCAGTGCTTGTCCAAGTGTGCTTTTTCCGGAACCAGGCATTCCGATCAGAATGAAGTTCTGTGTCATATCTGAAAACGCTCCTTTGCAAATATTGTGGATATCTTATTTATTGTATCATATTACAGCGGGAATTTCAAGTGCTATTTGCTGTTTTTTTGACGCTTTCGCCTTTGAAATAAAAATGTGTGCCGGATTCTCTTTTCAGAATCGGTTGCATTGCTGGATAAAGTATGGTATAATAGATGAAAATCAGATTTTGAAAAAGAAAGGAGAAGGTTATCATGCGTGAGGAACAGGCAGCGTATCGCTGTATCGTGGAGGAACTGGCGAAGCAGATCTGCTCCGGCACTCTGTGTCAGGATGCTCCGCTTTCGTCTGTGTCTGTCATTGCCAAAGAACTGTCCCTGAGAAAGCGTACAGTGCGCAGCGTAATCAAATCACTGAAGACAATGGGAGTGGTAGAAACCAGAAAGGGGAAGGGCGATTTTCTTGTAGGGAATGTCTCAGAAATCCTGAGCAATTTGCTGCACGTTATGCTGCTCTTGCAAAAAATTTCTCCCATTGAAGTGTGCCAGCTTCGCTGTGCTGTGGACACTGCTGCTTATCCGCTTGCGTTTGCCAGACGTGACGAATTGGATTTGGAGGAACTCAGAGAACTGCTGGAACAGATTCAGCTGGGGAGCTTGCTGGATAGCATTGCAGCAGACCAGAAATCCCATCAGTGGCTGATGAAAGCCTCCGGTAACCAGCTGATGATCTTTATGATGGATTCCGTCTGGGAGATTTGCTCCACACAAATGAACCTGATTTTGTGCGATGGCACAGAGGAACTGCACCAAAAGCAAAAGAATACCCACGAGATGCTCTATAAAAGCTTTTTGATGAACGACATGCAAATGGGCTTGCGTGCCATTCAGCTGCACTACGAAGAAATTAAACAAGTTATCAAACGACTGGAAGAACGGAACGCCGGAAAGATTTGGCTCTCTGGCGGAAAGCGTTCGGAATTGTCTGAAAATCACAGGTGAACTTATGAACTTATTTTTGACGCTCGCTTTTTTGTTTTGTATCGGCAGTGTTCTGGGCTGGGGCTTAGAAGTGCTGTTTCGCCGATTTTTTTCCGCCCATCACTGGGTGAACCCCGGTTTTCTGGTAGGGCCATACCTGCCGCTGTACGGCTCTAGCCTGTGCATCCTTTATCTCTTGGCGATGTTGGAACCGCTGATTCCTGTGGAGAATGCATGGGGGAGAAAGCTGCTGCTGTTTGTGCTGATGGCGCTTGCCATTACGCTGGTGGAATACATTGCCGGTTTGATTTTTATTCGTGGCATGAAAATCAAACTCTGGGACTACTCGGAACGATGGGGAAATATTCAGGGGATTATCTGTCCGCTGTTTTCTTTCTTCTGGGCGATTCTCAGCGCAATCTACTATTTTTTGATTCATCCGCACATTCTCAGCGCACTGCACTGGCTTGCGGAAAATCTGGCGTTTTCTTTCTGTATTGGTTTTTTCTATGGTGTATTCGTCTTGGATTTGGCATACTCTACGCATTTTATGGTGAAGATTCGTGCATTTGCAGCAGAGAGCGGAATCGTTGTCCTGCTGGAGGAATTTCGTGAGGATGTTCACGAGGCGTTCCGAAATCATCGAAAGAAACCGCGCTTTTTCTTTTCCATGCACACCGGAAAGCCTCTGAGAGAAACATTAGAACAATATCGGAGTACACATTTCACCTCAGAGAACCGAAGCTGGAAACGAATCTTGCCGCAAAAGAAAAAGAAGTAGACAGACTAATCTGTGCGGAAAAAGGGGGATCGACACGTGAAACGAGCAATAAAACGAATTCTAAAAATGATGACGAGTCGGGTTGTTCTGACTGGATTTCTGATTTTGTTGCAGCTGGTTTGGTTTTTGGTTCTGTTTTTTCAGCTGACCAAATACGCCTCTTGGATTGATAAGGGATTGGTTGTTTGCAGTGTGTTTGTAGAACTGTATATCATCAACAAATCCGGAAATCCCTCTTATAAAATCCTCTGGCTGCTGCTAATCGGCACGCTGCCGGTGCTGGGAACGCTGCTCTACTTGCTGTTTGGCGATAAGCGTCCCTCCAGACGGATGCGGCGGTATCTCTATCATGGAAAGTGCGTCATCTCCTCCAAACGAACATGGAATGACAGTGCATTGGAGCAGATTCCGCCTCGGGTATCCTCGGTCAGCTATTATCTGGAACGAAGCGGATTCCCCGTCTGCGAAAATACCCAAGTGCAGTATTTCTCTGTTGGAGACGACATGTTTCCGGAGCTGCTGCGGGATTTGCAGCGTGCGAAACATTATATCTTTATGGAGTATTTCATCATTTCCGACGGGGTGATGTGGAACTCCATGAAAAAGATCCTTAAGGAGAAAGCAGCAGCAGGTGTTGAGGTGCGGTTTATCTACGACGACCTTGGCACCATTGGCTGCATTCCAAAGAATTTTCGAAAGGAACTGACAGAGGCTGGAATTCAGGTAATGGCATTCAATCCGTTCCGTCCCGCCCTGTCTGCGGTGATGAACAATCGCAGTCATCGGAAAATTACAGTCATTGACGGCTATATTGCCTATACCGGCGGACTCAACCTTGCAGATGAATATATCAATCGCAAGCAGCGTTTTGGCCACTGGAAGGACACAGCAGTTCGTCTGTATGGAGATGCTGTTTTCAATCTGACGGTGATGGAGCTGGAGCTGTGGAATGCTTTCCATGAAACCACAGACAAAGTGGAAGATTACCGGCCACATCGCTATCATCCGGAGCCGTTTCCAACAGATGGCTTTGTGCAGCCCTACTGCAACTCACCCTTTGAAAACGAGACCTTGGCGCAGGACGTCTATCTGGATTTGCTCTCACAGGCGGAGCGGTATGTCTACATCTTTACGCCATACCTTGCCATTGATGACGAGATGCAGCGGGCACTCTGCCGCACATCCATGCGCGGTGTTGATGTGCGCATCGTAACACCGGGAATTCCGGATAAGAAAATCGTGTATTCGCTGACACGCTCCTATTACGAAACACTGATTCGGGCAGGCGTGCGAATTTATGAGTACACGCCGGGCTTCATCCATGCGAAGAGCTATCTGGTGGATGATAAAATCGGCATTGTCGGAACCATCAATATGGATTACCGAAGCCTCTATCTGCACATGGAATGTGCGGTAATGCTGATCGAGTGCAGCGCACTGGAAAAACTGAAACTGGACTGCATTTTGACACTGGAACAGAGTCATCGTGTCACATTGCAGGACTGCAAACGGCGTCGGAGAAGCCGGCTGTGGTACGCCATTCTTCGGACGATCAGTCCGCTGCTTTGATTTGCGGCAAACGAAAACGGAGAGGATTTTCCAAGAAATCCTCTCCGTTTTTTTGCGTGCTCGTGGATTATTACAGCAGACTCATAAAGGCGATTGCCTTGCCGAGAATGTGCACAGTTTCTAATTCCTCTCCTACGTACACCAGAGGCGGGTACGCCGGATTTTCTGCCACCAGCTGAAGCCGTGCCTGCTTTCTGTCGAAGTAGACTCGTTTCAGCGTTGCCTCGTCGTTGATGATCACTGCGGCGATCTCGCCGTTTTCCACCATGGGCTGACTGCGGATGAACACCGCATCGCCGTCATAGATTCTTGCGCCGGTCATGCTGTCCCCGTGGGCGAGCAGGCAAAAGTCTGCGTGGATCTCGTCGCTTGCCATCAGAAAGCTGCCGCGCTCTTCTTCGGCGAAGATCGGCTTTCCGCAGGCAATCTCGCCCAGAATAGGAAACTGTTTCAAGTGGACAGGACGAATGTTCGGGAACTTTTCGACGAGCTCCGCAGTGCTGTTTGGATTCTCGTACCCCAACAGCCAGGCTTCGTTCACCTCTAAGGCCTTTGCGATACGGCGCAGCTTGTCCTCCTTTGGACGGAATGCGCCGGAATAGTACTGGCTCATCGTAGAACGTGAAATTCCAGTCATTGCGCATAGTTCGGCTTGAGTGATGTTCATTCGCCGCATTGCTTTTGCAAGACGTTCTTTGAATGTATCCATCCGTGCGTTCCTCCTGTCTGAGAGCCTGTGTGCTCTTCAAGAATAAAATCATTTGCATTATACCATATCAGCAGCGAAAAAACAAGTCCGTTTCTGAAAAATTCAACAGCATTTGCCAGAAGTGTTGCTTTTTGTTCTTGCTGGAAATATCATGCAGAAAAAATCTGCGGAGTTTCGCCGGATTTTCGGAAATGTTAGTCGCAGCTTTCGCAAAGTCCCTGCGCTTGTTCATATAAAATTTGCGAATCTATCTTGCAAAATAAGGCGGAATATGTTATAATACAGAAGATAGTATATCATGAGGTCTGTTTGACACGGACGGAGCAGTATCTGGTGTCAGGCCAATGATTCTTCTGTCAAATGGTTTCCCGCTCGGACAGGGCGGGAGAAACGGAAAAAGCAGATTGGAATCCGATCATTTTTGCAGTGCAGGTGCAGTGGGTTCGCAGATGGTTCTGCGGACAAGCAGCTGCTGTGTATTCTGCTGCACTGCTGCTGGAATGGCGACAGTTTATCTGCTTTTTGCCGGACACAAACAATGAAACCGATGACGGAGCTGGCGTATCTCAAAACGACATGTGGCTATCCAAGAATGGTTTCGGAAATTTTTAAAATAGGAGAGATGAACATGGAGTATCGCATTGAACATGATTCGATGGGCGAAGTGAAGGTACCGGCAGATAAGTACTGGGCTGCACAGACAGAACGCAGCCACGAGAACTTTCTGATCGGTGTGGGCATTGAGACAATGCCCCGTGAGATCACACATGCATTCGGCATTCTGAAAAAGGCTGCTGCAATTGCAAACCACAAACTGCGGCCGGACAAAATGACGGATGAAAAGCTGGCTGCAATTTCTGCTGCTTGTGATGAAGTGATTTCTGGAAGCCTGAACGAGCATTTTCCGCTGGTTGTATGGCAGACCGGCAGCGGCACACAGTCGAACATGAATACAAATGAGGTAATTGCAAACCGTGGCAATGAGATTGCCGGCGCAAAGCTGCTGCATCCGAATGATGATGTCAATATGAGCCAGTCCTCGAATGACACATTCCCTACAGCAATGCATATTTCAGCTGTTCTGGCAGTAGAAGACCGTGTTCTTCCGGCAATCGATACGCTGGTAGAAACCATGCGCCGTCTGGAAAAGGAACATGAGGGAATCGTAAAGAGCGGCCGTACGCACCTGCAGGATGCAACTCCCATCAAATTTTCTCAGGAGATCAGCGGCTGGAGAACTTCTCTGGAACGTGACCGTGAGATGCTGGTTTCCGCTCTGCCGTATCTGAAGACACTGGCACTGGGCGGCACCGCAGTTGGTACTGGTCTGAACACCCCGAAGGGCTTTGATGTAGAAGTTGCAAAGGCGGTTTCGGAACTGACCGGCAAGGAATTTGTCACCGCAGAAAACAAGTTCCATGCACTGACCAGCAAGGACGAGATCGTATTCGCACACGGCGCTCTGAAGGCACTGGCTGCGGACATGATGAAGATTGCAAACGACGTTCGCTGGCTGGCAAGCGGCCCTCGTGACGGCCTGGGCGAGATTACCATTCCGGAAAATGAACCGGGCTCCTCCATCATGCCGGGTAAGGTAAATCCAACCCAGTGCGAACAGGTGACCATGGTTGCAGTTCAGGTTATGGGCAATGATGTTGCAGTTGGCATGGCTGCTTCTCAGGGTAACTTTGAGCTGAACGTATTTATGCCGGTATGCGCCTATAATTTCCTCCAGTCTGCAAGACTTCTGGCAGAATCCATCATCTCCTTTAATAAGAACTGTGCAGTTGGTATTTGCGCAAATCGTGAAAAGATGCACCACAACCTGCATAATTCGCTGATGCTGGTAACAGCACTGAATCCTTATATTGGTTATGAGAACGCTGCGAAAACTGCAAAGAAGGCGTTCCATGATAATATTTCGCTGAAGGAAGCCTGCGTTGCGCTGGGATTCCTGACAGCAGAGCGGTTCGACGAAGTGTTCCATCCGGAGCAGATGGTCTGAACCGTGCGCACAAACGCAAAAATTTGAAGGAAAGGTAGTTTTGCTATGACATACAGTTATTTTCCGGGCTGTACCTTGAAGACCAAGGCAAAAGATCTTGATCACTATGCCCGGATTTCTGCTGAAGCACTTGGCTTTACCCTGGAAGAACTTCCGGATTGGCAGTGCTGCGGCGGTGTGTATCCGATGGCGAAGAATGAGATTGCTACCAAGCTCTCATCCATTCGTGCATTGGCAAAGGCAAAGGAACTGGGTCAGCCGCTGGTGACGCTCTGTTCCGCATGTCATAATGTGATCAAACAAGTCAATCACGATATGCAGACAGATGCGAATATCGTCCTGAAGGCGAACAATTATCTGAAGCTGAGTGAACCGTATCAGGGAGAGACAGAAGTCCTGCATTATCTGGAAGTTCTTCGGGATAAGGTTGGATTTGACGAGCTGAAGAAAAAGGTAGTCAATCCGCTGAAGGGTAAGAAGATTGCCGCATATTACGGATGTCTGCTGCTGCGTCCGGGTAAGACCATGCAGATGGACAATCCGGAGAATCCGAAGATTCTGGAAGATTTCATCCGTGCGATCGGCGCAACACCGGTGCTGTATCCCATGCGGAATGAGTGCTGCGGCGGCTATCTGACACTGGATCAGAAGTCTGTGGCAGAATCCCGCAGCAATAAAGTCATGACAAGTGCTGCAGAGCACGGTGCTGAGATGGTCATCACAGCATGTCCTCTGTGTCTGTATAACCTCCAGAAGAATTCCGGTTCTGATCTGCCGGTTGTATACTTTACCGAGCTGCTGGCTGAAGCGCTCGGCTTGAAATAAGGAGGAACGGAAATGGCAGATTATAAAGAGCTCGTTCTGACAACGAGCGGTGTCAATCCGCTCAAGTGCATGCGCTGCGGTAAGTGCAGCGGTACTTGCCCGTCTTATGATGCAATGGAGTATCATCCGCATCAGTTTGTATATATGGTGGAAAAAGGGGACATCGAAAAGCTGATGGCTTCGAAGTCCATCTATACTTGTCTTTCTTGCTTTGCCTGCGTAGAACGCTGTCCGCGTGATGTGGAACCGGCAAAGTTGGTGGAAGCAGTCAGATTGGCTGTCATCCGTCAACAGGGACAGAATCATCTGAAGTCAGAGCAGATTCCGGAAAAGCTGGATGACGATCTGCCGCAGCAGGCAATTGTCAGTGCATTCCGGAAATACAGCAAATAAGGAGGCATAAAAATGCGGAGAATAGGTGTTTTTGTATGCCACTGCGGTACGAATATTGCGGCAACTGTCGATGTAAAAACCGTTGCAGAAACTCTTGGCAAAGAGCCGGCAGTTGTTTTTTCGACAGACTACCCCTATATGTGCTCAGAGGCAGGCCAAAACATAATTAAGGATGCGATCAAGGAACATCAGCTGGACGGCGTTGTCGTATGTTCTTGTTCCCCTCGTATGCACGAAGCAACGTTCCGTAAGACGGTTTCGGCAGCTGGTCTGAATCCCTACATGCTGGAAGTTGCAAACATCCGTGAGCAGTGCTCGTGGATTCATAAGGATATTCCGGAAGCAACTGCCAAGGCAATTGTTCTGGGACGTGCTGCTATTGCAAAGGTTCTGCTGAATACCCCGCTGATTGCCGGCGAAAGTCCGGTTACCAAGCGGGCACTGGTCATCGGCGGCGGTATTGCAGGTATCCAGACAGCACTGGACATTGCAGATGCTGGCTATCCGGTTGATATCGTTGAGAAAGAACCGACTATCGGCGGTAAGATGACACAGATCGATAAGACATTCCCGACACTGGACTGCTCTTCTTGTATTCTGACACCGAAAATGGTAGAATGCGCACAGAATGAGAATATCACCATTTATTCTTATAGTGAAATCGAAGCAGTTACCGGTTTTGTCGGCAACTTCAGCGTTAAGATTCGCCGGAAGGCCCGTTATGTTGACGAGAATAAGTGTACCGGATGCGGTGCATGTACCGAAAAGTGTCCGGTTAAGAATGTACCGGATGCCTACAACCTGGGTTTGAGCAACCGTCACGCTGCATACATTCCGTTTGCACAGGCAATCCCGAACGTTGCAGTTCTGGATGCGACTCGCTGCATCAAGCTCACAAAGGGCAAGTGCGGACTGTGCTCTACAGTTTGCTCCGCTGGCGCAATCGACTACGAACAGAAGGAAACCATCGTAGAAGAAAAGTACGGTGCAATCGTTGCAGCAACTGGTTACAACCCCATCAACATTGAGGGCTACGATGAGTTCGCATATTCGCAGAGCAAGGATGTTGTCACTTCTCTGGAATTCGAGCGTATCCTGAAGGCAGACGGCCCGACCGAAGGTCACCTGCAGCGTCTGTCCGATGGCAAGCAGCCGAAGACACTGGTATTCGTACAGTGCGTCGGCAGCCGTGAATCCGGTTCTCAGCATGGCTGCGGTAAAGAATACTGCTCCAAGATCTGCTGCATGTATACCGCAAAGCACGCAATGCTGTGCCGTGAAAAATATCCGGATACTGATGTCTATGTATTCTACATCGATGTTCGTACGCCGGGTAAGAACTACGATGAGTTCTATCGCCGTGCCGTAGAACAGTATGGCGTACACTATATTAAGGGCATGGTCGGCAAGGTTTGCCCGAAGGCAGACGGCACACTGGATGTTCAGGCATCTGACCTGATCTCTAATGAGCAGCTGCACATCAATGCAGACATGGTCGTTCTGGCTGCTGCAATCGAGCCGGATAAGTCCGCTCGTCCGCTGGCAACCATGCTGACAGCAAGTATGGATACCAACGACTTCTTCACAGAAGCACACGCAAAGCTGCGTCCGGTAGAGTCTCCGACGGCTGGCGTATTCCTCTCCGGCGTTTGTCAGGGTCCGAAGGATATTCCGGAAACCGTTGCACAGGCTGGCGCTGCTGCTTCTAAGGTAATCGGGTTGCTGGCAAAGGACAAGCTCTCCTGCAATCCGTGCGTTTCCCACTCTGATCCGATGAAATGTAATGGATGCTCCTCTTGTGCAAATGTTTGCCCGTACGGTGCAATCACATATGAGGAGAAGGACTTCAGCCGTCGGAAGGATGGCTCTATGATCCGTCGTGTGGCAGTTGTCAATGAGGCAGTTTGCCAGGGCTGCGGTGCATGTACAGTTGCCTGCCCGTCCGGCGCAATGGATCTGAAGGGCTTCGCAACCAGTCAGATTATGGCGGAGGTAGATGCAATATGCAAGTAAATCAGGAATTTAAACCGAAAATTGTCGCATTTTGCTGTAACTGGTGCTCCTATGCAGGTGCAGACCTGGCAGGAACCAACCGTTCCAGCTATCCGGCAGATGTCAAGATCATTCGTGTACCTTGCTCCTGCCGTGTGAATCCGCTCTTTATCCTGCGTGCATTCCAGCGCGGTGCGGATGGTGTAATCCTCTGCGGATGTCACCCCGGTGACTGCCACTACACCACTGGTAACTACTACGCACGCCGCAGAATGACGCTGCTGTTCTCCATGCTGGATTATCTGGGCATTGAGAAAGAGCGTACCCGTGTAGAGTGGGTATCCGCCGCAGAAGGTGCAAAGTTTGCAGCAACGATGAATGAATTCGTAGAAACTATCACTGCACTGGGCGAGAACAAGAGACTGGAGGATCTGAGATGCAAAGCGAAATGATGAAAAGAGCCTCCGAGCTGTTGGCAGACGGTACAGTTGTTCGTGTTCTGGGTTGGAAAAACGGTGAGTTTGTCTATGATCCCACACCGGCTGTGTTCGATTCTGCGGAAGCTTTGGAAAAGGATTTTGTATATCACGATTTTTGCGGCAGTAACCTGTCGAAGTATCTGATCAAGCTGTCGAAGCTGGAGGGCAAGACACTGGTTTTCCTGAAGCCGTGTGATTCCTATAGCTTTAATCAGCTCCTGACAGAACACCGGATCAATCGGGACAATGTCTACATCATCGGCATTCCGTGTGATGGGAAGCTGGATCCGGATACCGTTCGTGCTTCTGGCGCAGAGGGTATTCTGGGCATTTCCACTGATGGTGATACGGTAACCGTAGATACCATGTATGGCGATGTTAAGCTGAACAAGAAGGATTGCCTGCTGGAGCGCTGTCAGGTATGCAAGAGCCATAAGGTTGTTGTTTATGATGAAATGCTGGGCGAGAATGGCGAAGAAAATCCGGAGAGCGGCCGCTTCGATATGGTAGAGAAGCTGGAAGCTATGACACCGGATGAGCGTTTTGCGTTCTGGCGCGGCGAATTGTCCCGCTGCATCCGCTGCAATGCTTGCCGTAACATTTGTCCGGCATGTAGCTGTGAGCAGTGTGTATTCGACAATCCGGCATCCGGTGTATCGCAGAAAGCTGCTGCCGATTCTTTCGAAGAAAATATGTTCCACATCATCCGCGCTTTCCACGTAGCTGGTCGTTGTACCGACTGCGGTGAGTGCTCCAGAGTATGTCCGCAGCACATTCCGCTGCACCTGCTGAACCGTAAGTTCATCAAGGACATCGACACATACTATGGCGATTATCAGGCTGGTGCGGAGGCTGGAAGCCGTGCACCTCTGGTCAACTTCACCAAGGAAGACTGCGAACCCAATATTGTATATAAAGGAGGCAGCAAGAAATGAAAAGAGTATCTCGTTCAGATCTGAATGCATTGTTGGCTGCCATCGCCGGTACAAAGAAGCTCTATCTGCCAGTGGCAGACGGTGCCGATGAAAAGCGGGGCGCAAAGTATGCCGTATGGACTCCGGAAGCAGAATATTGTCCTGCTGTCAACACCGTTCGCAGCGCAAAGGACTTTTTCTTCCCGCAGGTAGAAAATATGGTAAACTTTAAGGTGAACGGAAAGAAAATTGAAGTGGATGACATCCGGACAGAATGCGAGGATTTCGTGATCTTCGGCGTGCGTGCCTGTGATGCAGCAAGCTTCAAGATTTTGGACAGCGTTTATCTGTCAGAACCGGTGGATACTTACTATCAGAATCGCCGGGAACATGGCGTTGTTATGACAATGGCATGCAGCAAGCCCAGCGAAACCTGCTTCTGCTCTGTATTCGGCATTGATGCTGCGGAGCCGGCGGGGGATGTTAGCTGCTGGATGACAGAGGACAGCGTTTATCTGAAGGCAAACACCGAAAAGGGTGAGGCACTTCTCGCTGCTCTGCCGATGCTGGAGGATGCTGCTGACGATGCAGCAGATGCTGCGAAGGACGCAACCAGAAAGGTTCTGGAAAAGCTGCCCCTGAAGAATCTCTCTACCGATAAGTTCGGCGGAGATAAGCTGATGGAACTGTTCGGCTCCGATAAGTGGGCAGGACTTTCCGAGGCTTGTCTGGGATGCGGTACCTGTACTTTCGTATGCCCGACCTGTCAGTGCTATGACATTCGGGACTACGATACTGGTCACGGCATTCAGAGATTCCGCTGCTGGGATAGCTGCATGTACTCTGACTTTACCAAGACAGCCGGCGGTCAGCCACGTCCGACACAGCTCGAACGGTTCCGCCAGCGGTTTATGCATAAGCTGGTTTATTATCCGGCGAACAATGACGGTGTTTTTGGATGCGTTGGCTGCGGACGCTGCATGAAGAGCTGCCCGATTTCCATGAACATCGTAAAGGTCATGAAGACTTTAGGGGAGGGTAACGCATGAGACAAGAAGCTTTGATTCCAAAAGTCGGCGTTGTAACTGACATCCGCCAGGATACCCCTGATGTAAAGACATTCCGTGTGGTTGGTCTGGATGGCAACAAGCTGTTCGAACACATGCCGGGTCAGTGCGCAATGGTTTCGATTCCCGGCATCGGAGAGGGTATGTTCTCCATCACCTCTTCTCCGACGAATAAGGAATTCATGGAATTTTCCATTAAAAAGTGCGGTTGTCTGACAAGCTGGCTCCATATGATGGACGTTGGGCAGGAAGTTACCGTAAGAGGACCGCTGGGAAAGAACTTCCCGGTAGAAACCGTTCCCACTGAGGAAAACGGCAACTATGGTCTGAAGGGTAAGGATCTGCTGTTCATCGCCGGCGGTATCGGTCTGGCTCCGCTCCGTTCGGTAATCAATTATTGCCGTGACAAGAAGCGTGAAAATCCGGATGCCTATGGCTCTCTGCACATCATTTACGGTTCCCGTTCCAAGGATGATCTGGTAGATTATCAGGAAATTCTGGATGAATGGAGCAAGGACTGCAAGGTAGACCTGACGATTGACCGGGAACAGGAAGGCTGGGATGGCCACGTTGGATTCATTCCGAACTTTGTCAAGGAACTCCAGCCGGATCTGAACCGTACTGTTCTGATCTGTGGACCTCCTATCATGATCAAGTTCACTCTGGACGGCTTGAAAGAGCTCGGATTCCAGGAGACGCAGGTTTATACAACAATGGAACTTCGAATGAAGTGCGGTATCGGCAAGTGCGGTCGCTGCAACATCGGTGACAAGTACGTTTGCAAGGATGGTCCGGTATTCCGGTTTGATGAGCTGTCCGAGCTGCCGAATGAATATTAATGGTAAAGGAGAATTCACATGGAACAGATGGTTAATGTGTTCGTGATGGGCAAAAAGTACGAGGTACCTGCCAGCCTGACCATCATGAAGGCTTTGGAATATGCCGGCTATAAACTGGTTCGCGGCTGTGGCTGCCGAAATGGTTTCTGCGGTGCCTGTGCAACAATTTATCGTGTTAAGGGCGACCGTGAACTGCACACCTGTCTGGCATGCTCGACACAGGTTGTAGAGGGTATGTACATCACACAGCTGCCGTTCTTCCCGCTGATCAAGGAGATCTATGACATCAACGAGGTTCGTCCGGACGAAACCGTAATGATGAAGAACTATCCGGAGATCTATTCCTGCATCGGCTGTAATGCATGTACCAATGCATGTACACAGGGTCTGAATGTTATGCAGTATATCGCATATGCACAGCGTGCAGAATACGCAAAGTGCGCAGAAGAGTCGTTCGACTGCGTAATGTGCGGTGTATGTTCTTCCCGCTGCCCGGCAGGCATTTCTCATCCGCAGGTTGCAATGCTGGCTCGTCGTCTGAATGGTAAGTACATTGAACCGAAATGTCAGCATCTGGCAGACCGTGTCAAGGAAATTGCCGAGGGCAAGTGCGAAGAGGCAATCCGTGCAAATATGGCACTGAGCGATGCTGAGATTCGTGAAAAGTACAACAATCGTGAGATTGAGAAGTAAGGGAGGTGCGGTATCATGTATACGGAAGAAATGCTGGAATCCATTAAAAAGGTAGAGGCAAAGCGTGCAGAAAATGCAGCAATGGAACCGAGAAGAATGACCGCAGAGGAGAAGGATCAGGTACTGCGTGAAAATCATCCGGACTATCGTCAGGATCAGTTTGACGTGCTGACCGTTGGCCCGAATAAGGGCGAAAAGGCACCGAAGGAACTGGTAAAGATGCTCCAGTCGGATAGCCGTCTGAAGGACAATCTGCCTGACCTTTCCTGCCCGGACTATGAGACCGACGTTCTGATCATCGGCGGCGGCGGCGCTGGCGCTTCTGCTGCAATCGAGGCAGATAATGCCGGTGCAAAGGTTATGATCGTAACTAAGCTGCGGATTGGTGATGCAAACACCATGATGGCAGAAGGTGGTATTCAGGCAGCTGATAAGCCGAACGATTCTCCGGCACAGCACTTCCTGGATTGCTACGGCGGCGGTCACTTTGCAGCAGATAAGGAACTGGTTTACAAGCTGGTAACAGAGGCTCCGGATGGCATCGAGTGGCTGCAGGACCTTGGTGTTGAGTTCGATAAGGACAAGGACGGCAACATGATCACAACACACGGCGGCGGTACTTCCCGCAAGAGAATGCACGCTGCAAAGGATTACTCCGGTGCAGAAATCATGCGTACTCTGCGTGATGAAGTGCTGAACCGTCAGATTCCGGTTGTTGACTTCACTTCTGCAATTGAGCTGATCATGGACGACAAGGGTCACTGCGCAGGTGCAGTTCTTCAGAACATGGAAACCGGTGAGATCCTGATTGCAAAGGCAAAGGTTGTTATCATTGCAACTGGCGGTGCAGGCAGAATGCACTATCAGGGTTTCCCGACCTCGAACCACTATGGCGCAACTGCAGACGGTCTGGTTCTGGCATATCGTGTGGGTGCTCCGCTGCGTGAGCAGTACACCCTGCAGTATCACCCGACCGGTGCTGCATTCCCGGAACAGATTTTCGGCGCACTGGTTACCGAAAAGGTACGTTCTCTGGGCGCAAAGCTGGTAAACGTAGACGGCGAAGTCTTCATGAACCCGCTGGAAACTCGTGACGTAACCGCTTCCACGGTTATCCGTGAGTGCCGTCGCGGCAAGCAGGTAAATACTCCGACCGGCGGTCAGGGTGTATGGCTGGATGCTCCGATGATCGATATTATTCATGGCGAAGGTACCATCGAGAAGAGAATTCCGGCAATGCTGAGAATGTTCCTCAAGTATGGCATCGATATCCGGAAGCAGCCGATGCTGATCTACCCGACTCTGCACTACCAGAACGGTGGCGTTAAGGTTGGTACCGACAGCCAGACCAGCGTAGAGAACCTGTTCGTAGCAGGTGAGGCTGCTGGCGGTGTACACGGCGAGAATAGACTGATGGGTAACTCCCTGCTGGACGTTATCGTATTCGGCCGTAACGCTGGTAAGTACGCTGCTGCAAAGTCGAAGACCGTAGAGGTTGGTAACCTGACGCTGGAGCACGTTGCAAAGTTCGAAAAGGAACTGGCAGATGCAGGTATTCATCCGGATACTGTTTCCCCGATGCTCCTGCCGGACTACGCACGCAAGGTCAATGACTAATTTCGCAAAAAAAGTCTAATATCAGAAAAAGAAGCTCTGCTGTGTTGTTTCTTAACTTCATGGCAGGGCTTTTTTTGAAAAAGAAAGAAAAATTGAATATTTTACAGTATCTTTTCAGAATATCTTTATTTCTGTTTGTAATGTGAATTGCAAAATATTTTGAAGCATGGTATAATATAAAAAAATTTTCCTTTCGGGTTGGTTTTCATCGCCGATCCAAATATATTTTTCAGTAGGGAAGTGGTAACATTGGATTTGTTGACGAATGTCATCAAGCAAGTGGATGCGTGGGTGTGGGGACTTCCTTTGATTATCCTCATCCTCGCCTGTGGAATTTGGCTGACCATTCGAATGGGCGGGCTTCAAATTCGCCATTTGGGAAAAGCACTGAAGTTCATGGTAAAAAATGAGGAAACTGGGGAAGGCGAAGTTTCCAGCTTCGGTGCACTGTGTACGGCGCTGTCTGCAACAATCGGAACAGGCAATATTGTTGGCGTAGCAACTGCAATTGCAGCTGGTGGGCCCGGCGCATTGTTCTGGATGGAAATTGCAGCGCTGTTCGGAATGGCAACTAAGTACGCAGAGGGTTTCCTTGCGATTAGGTACCGTACTGTGGACAAGGATGGCCATTATCTCGGCGGTCCGTTCTATTACATCGAAAACGGAATGGGCTCTCGCTGGAAGTGGCTCGCAAAGCTGTTTGCAGTGTTTGGAATGCTGGCGGGTCTTCTTGGAATCGGTACGATCACACAGATCAATGGAATCACCTCTGCGGCAAACAACTTCTTTGATCCCGATAAATCGCACATTGCATTCACGCTGTTTGAACAGAATTATACCTGGACCACAGTCATCATGGGATTGATTATTACCATTTGTGCTGCATTGGTTATCATCGGCGGTTTGAAGCGAATTTCTCAAATCTCTCAGGTCGTTGTTCCGTTTATGGCGATTGCCTATGTGCTGTGCTGCGTCATTTTGATCGTATGCAACATTGGTGCAATTCCACACGCTGTAGTTGAGATTGTTCGCAGTGCATTCGGTATGGATGCCGTTGCAGGCGGTGCGCTTGGCGCAATCATCGTTGCCATGCAGAAGGGTATTGCCCGTGGTATTTTCTCCAACGAAGCCGGACTCGGTTCTGCGCCGATTGCAGCAGCAGCAGCACGGACAAAGGAACCAGTTCGTCAGGGTTTGGTTACCATGACGGGTACCTTCATTGATACCATTGTTATCTGCACCATGACCGGTCTTGCCATTGTTGTTTCCGGCAAGTGGAGCAATCCAAATTTGCAGGGCGTTGAGATTACCGATGCCGCCTTCCAGTCGGGGCTGCCGTTCCCCGGAAAGGTGTCTTCGTTCATTCTGATGGCATGTCTGATATTCTTTGCGTTTACTACCATTCTCGGCTGGAGCTACTATTCTGAGCGTTGCCTGACATATTTGCGTGGTAAGGCAAGCCATACGATGACACTGATTTTCCGGTGGCTCTATATCGCAGCCGTTTTCATTGGCCCGTATCTCACGGTTGAAGCGGTTTGGGATACTGCGGATGTCTTCAACGGTTTGATGGCATTCCCGAATATCATCGCACTCCTTGCGCTTTCCGGCATCATTGCTGCAGATACCAAGCAGTATTTTGCGGAAAAGCGGCATTTGAACTAAACATATTTGTTGTTTCATTACAAAAATCCCCCCTGAAAAAGGTGCTGTCCCATCTTTTCAGGGGGATTTTTTATGAGAATCGGTTTTGTTTGGATATTTTCTTTGAATTTCATTTTTATTTTACAAATAATAAACAAAACAACTTATTTCAAGTGTTGACAACCTTCGATTTTTTTGCTATAATAATAAAGCTGAATGCGAGAGATGCAGAAATGCGAGTGTGCTGGAATTGGCAGACAGGCACGTTTGAGGGGCGTGTGCTTCGGCGTACGGGTTCAAGTCCCGTCACTCGCACCACGCTTCCAACAAGCAGGAAGCGATAGTATAAGATGGACAGGTGGTTGAGCTGGTCTAAGGCGCACGACTGGAACTCGTGTATACGTTAATAGCGTATCGAGGGTTCGAATCCCTCCCTGTCCGCCAAAATGAAAGACTTCTAGAGAGTTTCTCTGGAAGTCTTTTTTCTATCATAATGAGGAATGGGGATCATATGTTCGCAGTACAGGAATCGATTCGAAACAGCATCCATCAACTGAAGCGTGCACAGACGATTTCCGACAAGGAGCTTCGGGTGCTTTTGGAACAGAGCAATGCAGCAACAGATGACATGCTGTTTTCCGAGGCAGATCAAGTTCGGCGGGAACGATATGGCACGGCGGTCTATCTTCGTGGCTTGATCGAGTTTACAAACTATTGTAAGAACAATTGCTATTACTGTGGGATACGTCAAGGAAACACCTGTGCTGTGCGGTATCGTTTTGAGAGAGAGGAGATCCTCTCCTGCTGCGAGGAGGGATACACGCTGGGGTTTCACACCTTTGTCCTGCAAGGCGGAGAGGATCCGTTTTACACGGATAAGGAGATCTGCGAGATCGTATCCGCCATTCGGGAACGCTTTCCGGATTGTGCAATCACCCTCTCCATCGGAGAAAAGCCGAGGGAGAGCTATGCCGCATATTTTCGTGCGGGAGCAAACCGCTATCTTTTGCGGCACGAAACTGCGGATGCGTCGCATTACAGTAAATTGCATCCGGCGGAGATGCACTTGTCCAATCGGAAACGCTGTCTGTTCGATCTGAAAGAACTTGGCTATCAGGTGGGTTCCGGATTTATGGTTGGCTCTCCATTTCAGACAACAGATTGTCTGATTGCTGATCTGCGTTTTTTGCAGGAACTGGATCCGGATATGATTGGAATCGGGCCATATCTGACCCATGCAGATACGCCATTTTCCCAGTATCCAAACGGAAGTTTGGCGCTGACGCTGCGCTTGATTGCGGTTCTGCGCCTGATGTTTCCGCATGCGCTCATTCCGGCGACAACAGCGCTGGGAACCATTCACCCCAATGGGCGAGAACTGGGACTGAAAGCGGGGGCGAATGTGGTGATGCCGAATCTCTCACCGGTTCGTGTGCGAAAGTGGTACTCCCTGTACGACAATAAAATTTGCACAGGTGAGGAGTCCGCACAATGCCGTGGCTGCTTGGAAAATCGAATTCGTTCGGTGGGATACGAAGCCGTGACGGACATCGGCGATGTGAAACGTTCTTGATGCCGTATTGCTTTTTGAGAACGAGTGTGCTATAATAGGAAACAGATGTATTCCATATGTATTGTGTCAAATGAGGTGTAATGATGACAGAGCAAGATAAGTATGAGCTTTCCATCACAAAAAAATATAAGAAGTCCATTTGGAGTCGGTTTATTAAGGGAATTAAAGAGTATCAGCTGATTTCAGAGAACGACAAGATTGCGGTCTGTATTTCGGGCGGAAAAGATTCTATGCTCATGGCGAAATGCATGCAGCGGCTTCAGAAGTACAGTGATGTTCCGTTTGAAGTGGTTTTTCTGGTCATGGACCCCGGTTATAATGCAATCAACCGGCAGAAAATCGAGGAAAATTCCAAGCTGCTGAATCTGCCGATTCAAATTTTTGAGACGAATATTTTTGATGTTGTGGCAGATATTGATGACAGTCCGTGTTATCTTTGTGCACGGATGCGGCGTGGCTATCTCTATCAGAACGCAAAGGCGCTGGGATGTAACAAGATTGCATTGGGGCATCACTTTGATGATGTCATTGAAACTATCCTGATGGGCATGCTCTACGGCGCACAGGTTCAGACGATGATGCCGAAGCTGCACAGCAAGAATTTCGAGGGAATGGAACTGATTCGTCCTCTGTATCTGGTGCGTGAAGCAGACATTATCGCTTGGAAAAATTATCATGACCTGCAATTTATCCAGTGTGCCTGTCGTTTTACGGAAAACTGTACCATGTGCGACAATGGCGGCGGCGGTTCGAAACGGCAGGAGATCAAGACGATGCTGCGGGAACTTCGGAAAATCAACAAGAATATCGACATGAATATTTTCCGCAGCGTTGAAAACATCAATTTGGAAACAGTAATTTCCTATCATAAGGGTGCAGAGTCGCATCACTTTTTGGATGATTACGAGGAAACCACTTGAGGAATCGGGAGGCGATCTAGATGAAGCAGAATCCGGAGGAACTGGAACGATATGCCAGACAGTGTGTTATGCCGGAAATCGGCGAGGCAGGGCAGGAGAGATTGGCAGAGAGTCGGGTCTTGGTAGTTGGTGCCGGCGGTTTGGGAAGTCCGGCAGCGTTCTATCTGGCAGCAGCCGGCGTTGGAACCATTGGCATTGCAGACGGAGATGTTGTTGCCTGTTCCAATTTGCAGCGCCAGATCTTGCACACAACGGAGCGAATCGGCATGCCAAAGACAGCCTCTGCACAAAAGACGCTTTCTGCACTGAATCCCCATGTTCATGTGGTTACGCATCCGTTTTATCTGAACGAGCAGAACATTTTGTCTGTGATACAGTCCTATGACTTCGTGATCGATGCAACCGATCGCATGGAGAATAAGCTTTTGATCAACGATGCCTGCGTTCTTGCAAAAAAGCCGTTTGTCCATGCCGGTGTACTGCGGGCAGGGGGACAGATTATGACCTATGTGCCGGAGCAAGGGCCGTGCTTCCGCTGTATTTTTGAGGACATGCCGGAAGAGAAGCTGCCCAGCTGCGCTCAGGTGGGGGTTCTCGGGATGACGGCAGGAATTGCTGGCAGCGCACAGGCGATGGAGGCGGTAAAATATCTGCTTGGGACAGGAGAACTGCTGGTGGGAAAACTGCTGACGTTTGACGGATTTTCGCTGCAAGTTCGCATACTTCCGATTCCGCATCGTGCGCCAAATTGTCGGGTGTGCAGTTCCAATGCCGACATCAAATCGCTTGCCTGGTATGGAAAATATCGAAAATCCGAAGCACATCATGAGGTGAGATAGCATGCAGGAAAAAGAACGAGAGAACGCTGTGAATGAACAGCAGATTTATCTGGACTATGCTGCCAACACGCCAGTAGACCAGTGTGTCTTGAACTGCTATTGTCAGGCTGCTGTAACGTACATGGGAAATCCAAACTCCAAACATCATACGGGACTGTCTGCCAAAGAAGCCATTTCCAAAGCAACTGCACATATGGCAGAACTGCTGCAAGTTCAGCCGGAGGAATTGATTTTCACAAGCGGTGCCAGCGAGTCCAACAACCTTGCGATCAAAGGAATTGCGCACACGAAACGGCACACTGGCAAGCACATCATCTCCACTTGTCTGGAACACTCCTCCGTTAGCGGTGCGCTTACCTTTTTGCAGGAGCAAGGTTATGAGATCGATTTGGTGCAGATTCAGGAGGACGGCACTATTGACCTCTCGCATTTGAAGCGCCTGCTGCGGCAGGATACCATTTTGGTTTCGATTTGCGCTGTGGACAGTGAATTGGGAACAGTTCAGCCGATCTCAGAGATTTCGAAAATACTTACTGGTTATCCCAATTGCACCTTCCACGTAGATGCCACACAGGCAGTGGGGAAAATTCCGTTTTCCTGTGCGGATGCCGATTTGGTAAGCTTTGCACCCCACAAATTCTACGGGCTTGGAAGCAGCGGTATTTTGTACAAGAAGCAGTCGGTGATTCTGGAACCGCTGATTCACGGCGGTGCAAGTACCACCATCTATCGAAGCGGCACGCCGGATACGGCGATGATTCTGGCAATGGAGTGTGCGCTGGAACTTGGACTGTTGAATTTGTCAGAGCATTACGCCCAAATTCAGAAGAAGAATCAGTATCTGCGGGAACAGCTCGCAGCTTATCCACTGGTGCTGATAAATAGCCCTCAACAAGCGATTCCCCATGTGCTGAATCTCAGCGTAAAGGGTGTAAAGGCTGCTGTTTTTCAGCAAAAGCTGGACGAAAACGGTGTGGCAGTTTCCACAAAATCCGCTTGCTCTGTGCCCAATACACCATCACGTGCAGTCTATGCCGTAACGCATGATCGGAAAAGAGCGATGTGCTCTTGGCGTATCAGTTTGAGCCACTTGACAACAGATCAGGAGATGCAGCGCTTTCTGGAAATTTTCCGAAAGTGTTATCAGGAGCTGACAAACGCATAATAGGATTTGAATGGCTGATCTGCCTTGTCTGGCGGATCAGTTTTTTATATGTACCCACTGCTCTTGTTTCTAAATTGTGTGTATTTTGAGAAAATCAACAATTTTTGACGCTGAAATCAAAGATAAACAGTGTATGATTTTGTGGTGCAATAAAAAACTTGATTTTTTGAGAAGAATGTGGTATGATAGGAATGTTTCTATGAAAAAGCGGGCTTGGAAAGAAGCCTTTTCTTTTTCGGCAGATTTGCAGCGGCAAGTCTGGCATTTTCTCGAAGAAAGGACAAGAGTATGGCGAAAAAACAAGGCTACGATAATGAAAGCATTACAATGCTGAAAGGACCGGATAAGGTAAGAAAGCGTCCTGCTGTTATTTTTGGCTCTGATGGACCGGATGGATGTGCCCATTCCATATTTGAAGTGATCTCGAATTCCATTGATGAAGCTCGTGCTGGCTATGGCAATAAGATCGTTGTCACACGGTATCAGGATCATTCTGTAGAGGTGGAGGATTTCGGCCGTGGATGTCCTGTGGATTTCAACAAGAATGAGAACCGGTATAACTGGGAATTGGTGTACTGTGAATTGTATGCCGGCGGAAAATATAACGCAGATGATGATAACTACGCCTATTCTCTTGGATTGAACGGACTTGGCCTTTGTGCCACACAATTTGCCTCTGCCTATATGGATGTGGAGATTGTGCGAGATGGATATCAGTACAACCTGCACTTTGAAAAGGGGGAGAATGTAGGCGGACTGAAGAAAGCTCCCACAAAGAAGAAGCAGACGGGAACACGGACACATTGGAAGCCGGATTTGGAGGTTTTCACGGAGATCGACATTCCGGAAGAATATTACTGCGACATCCTCCGGCGACAGGCTGTGGTAAACCCAAATCTGCTGTTTGTCTACCGTAATGAGGAAGCCGATGGTTCTTTCACGGAAAAGCAGTACCTGTATGAGAATGGCATCGCCGATTATGTGCAGGAGATTGCAGGAGATGCTGCACTGACTTCCATCCAGAACTGGAGCTGCCAGCGTGAGGGACAGGATCGCAGTGACAAGCCTATGTACAAAGTCAAGCTGAATGTTGCGCTGACATTTTCCAACCGCATTCAAAAGATTGAGTACTACCATAACTCCAGCTGGCTGGAGCACGGCGGTTCTCCGGAAAAGGCGGTTAAGCAGGCGTTTGTGTCTCAGATCGACAGCTACCTGCGACAGAATGGAAAGTATCTGAAAAACGAGGCGAAAATCACATTCGCTGATGTCGAGGCTTGCTTGATTCTGGTTTCCTCCAGCTTCTCCACTCAGACGAGCTACGAGAACCAGACCAAAAAGGCGATCACCAATAAATTTGTCTACGAGGCAATGACGGAGTTCCTCAAGCACCAGCTGGAAATCTATTTCATGGAAAATCCGGACGAGGCAGATAAAATTGCACAGCAGATTCTGGTGAATAAGCGCAGTCGGGAGAGCGCAGAGCGCACCCGTTTGAACATGACAAAAAAGCTCTCCGGAACCATTGATGTGACCAATATGATTCCGAAGTTTGTCGATTGCCGCAGCAAAGACCTTTCCCGTCGGGAACTGTATATTGTGGAGGGTGATTCCGCATTGGGCTCGGTAAAAATGGCACGAGATGCGGAGTTTCAGGCGGTCATTCCGGTGCGTGGCAAGATTCTGAACTGCCTGAAAGCAGATTACGGAAAAATTTTCAAGAACGACATCATTACAGACATCATCAAGCTGCTGGGATGCGGTGTTGAGGTAAACACCAAAGCCAACAAGGAGCTTTCCACATTCCATCTGGACGGTTTGCGCTGGAACAAGATTGTTATTTGTACCGATGCCGATGTAGATGGATTCCAGATTCGCACACTGATTTTGACCATGCTGTATCGTCTGACACCGACGCTGATTGATATGGGCTATGTCTACATTGCGGAATCTCCTCTGTTTGAGATCACCACGAAGAAACGGACGTATTTTGCCTATACGGAAAAAGAAAAAACGAACATCCTCAAGCAGATTGAAGGAGAAAAGTACACGCTGCAGCGCTCCAAAGGTCTGGGCGAAAATGAGGCGGATATGATGGCGCTGACTACAATGAATCCGGAAACTCGCCGTCTGATTCGTGTAACTGCGGCAGAGGTCGAGCAGACCACGGCGATGTTCGATTTGCTTCTGGGAGATAATCTGCAGGGCAGAAAGGATTTCATCGCCCAGTTTGGCAGCGACTATCTGGAATTGGCAGATATCAGCTAAATAATCGCTGAGATAGAAAGGAGCTTCTATGGCACGAAAAAAACAATCGGAAAAACCAAAGAGACAAGCAATTCCGGATGCCTATATTGCAGGGGCGGGAATCGTAGAGGAAGAGAAGATCACAGATACCCTGGAAAAAAATTACATGCCCTATGCCATGAGTGTGATTATTTCCCGTGCATTGCCGGAGATCGACGGCTTTAAGCCGTCCCATCGGAAGCTGCTCTACACCATGTACCAGATGAATCTGCTGAACGGCGGATTGACCAAGTCTGCGAATGTGGTAGGACAGACCATGCGTCTGAATCCCCATGGTGACAGCGCAATTTACGAGACAATGGTTCGTCTGGCAAGAGGAAACGAAGCGCTGCTGCACCCCTATGTACAGTCTAAGGGAAACTTCGGTAAGGCGTATTCCAGAGATATGGCGTATGCAGCATCTCGTTACACGGAGGTAAAGCTGGAGCCGATTTGTCAGGAGCTGTTTCGGGATATCGACAAGGACACGGTGGATTTTGTCCCAAACTACGACAACACCATGCAGGAGCCGACGCTGTTCCCGACGACATTTCCATCAGTGCTGGTCAACGCCAACGTGGGAATTGCTGTTTCCATGGCGAGCAGTATCTGTCCGTTTAATCTGGCGGAGGTCTGCGAAACTTGCATTGCTGTTCTCAAAAATCCGGAGCACGACTTGATTTCCACCTTGAAAGGACCGGATTTCCCCAGCGGCGGATATCTGTACTATGATGAAGACGAGCTGAAAAAAATTTATGACACCGGTCGTGGCAGTGCTCGGGTTCGTTCTAAGTGGAACTATAACAAAGAGGATGGCTGCCTGGAAATCACAGAAATTCCGTACAGCACCACCATTGAGGCAATCATCGATAAAATCGTGGACTGCATCAAACAAGGGAAGCTGCGGGAAGTCTCCTATGTGCGTGACGAAACCGGCAAGGATGGCTTGAAAATCGCCATCGATCTCAAGCGTGGAAACGATCCGGAAAAGGTGATGCAGAAGCTGTTCCGCCTGACCCCATTACAGGACAGCTATTCCTGTAATTTCAACATTCTGGTCAACGGAAAGCCCCGTGTCATGGGCGTGCGAGAGATTTTGCAGGAGTGGTCGAACTTCCGGCTCAGCTGTGTCAGCCGGCGCTTGCAGTTTGACCTGAAAAAGAAAAAGGAAAAGCTCCACCTGCTCTTGGGCTTGAAGCAGATTCTCTTGGACATCGACAAGGCTGTTCGAATCGTTCGGGAAACCGAGGAAGAGGCAGACGTTGTTCCTAACCTGATGATTGGATTTGGCATTGATGAGATACAGGCGGAGTACGTCGCTGAGATCAAACTGCGCCATTTGAACCGGGAATACATCCTCCGCAGAACACAGGAAACGGATCAGCTGCAAGCCGACATCAAGGAGATCGAGGAAACGCTGACAGACCCGAAGAAGATTCAGAAGATCATTATTTCGGAGCTGAAAGAAACTGCGAAAAAATACGGACAGCCGCGAAAGACACTGTTCTATTACGCTTCTGACCTTCAGGGCGAACAGGAGGAGGAAGAGATTCCGAACTATCCGGTACACCTGTTTCTGTCCGAGAGCGGTTACTTCAAGAAAATCCTGCCGGCTTCTTTGCGCATGAGCCATGAGCAGAAGCTGAAAGAGGATGACCGGATGGTGTGCCATCTGGAAACCACCAATCGCATTGAGCTGCTGTTTTTCACCAGCCAGCAGCAGGTGTATAAAACACGTGCCAGCGAATTCCAAGAGGTAAAGGCGAGCGTTATGGGCGACTATGTTCCGGCAAAGCTAGGCTTTGGCGATGGGGAATATGTTGTCCAGATGATTGCAACCATGGATTACAGCGGAGATCTGCTGTTCGTTTTTGCCAACGGAAAAATTGCCCGTGTGCCGTTGTCCTCTTATGCGACAAAGACAAACCGCAAGAAGCTGCAAAATGCGTACAGCGACAAGTCACCATTGGTACAGGTGCTGCAAATTCCGGCAGAGGATGCCGCATGTGATGTATTTGTGCGGACAGATGGCAATCGTGCAGTGCTGCTGGATGCCAGCTTGATTGCGGCAAAGGCAACTCGTGACACGCAGGGAGTACAGGTGCTGACCTTAAAGGCAAAGCATGCAGTTTGCGAAGCGTGTCTGCTGGATGCAGAGCAAGCAGCGCAGCTGAAAAAATATCGGGTCAAGACGATTCCGGCAACTGGCGGTCTGGCAAAAGACCTGCCCAGTTCCGGACAGATGACACTTCTGTCTGAATAAAACAAGCGCCAAAAAGGCAGCCCTCAGAAAAGAGGACTGCCTTTTGCGCTTGGAAAAGTGTTTGGAAAATCAGAGATGCTTATGCAACCGGAATGTTGTTTACCAGATGCACAAGAAATTGCAACAGCGTCATGCTGTCGTCACTGCTGAGGATGTTGTCCTTCTTGCAGTCGGCATTCGCTTTTGCCTGCTCATTCAGATTTACCTGTCCGGCAACCGCCTTGTTGAGTATAACGGCATCGGCAAGGGAAACCTCGCCGTCCTGATTGACATCTCCGCACAGGGTGGCTTCTATCGGATCAATAGGTTCCGTTTGCTGCGAAGTGGCGGTTGTGGTAGTTTCAGCGGAATCCGAAGAAGATACCGTAGTTTCCGACGCTGTCTGTGTCGTTGTCACAGTCGTCTCTGCTTCTGAACTGCTGGATTTCGATGTTGTGCTGGTTTCTACCGCTGTTGTCGTTGTTGTTTCTTCTGTGGTGGTAGTGGTTTCCGGTATTGTTGTCGTGGTGGTTTCCGAAGAACCGGAGTATTCATAGACCAGTGTGATGGAATTGAAGGTTACTGTTACGTCAGTGCCCTTATCTCCGCCCTTTTCGGAGGATTTCCACCAGTTATCCTGCAATTCTGCGTAGGTATCGTTGCAGACTGCGCTAACTTCTTTGCTCTTTCCGTCTACCACAATGGAGAACAGTTCATCGAACGGAATGATCGCATCTGCGGTACCGGCATTGTAGGAGAAGGATTTGCTTGCCCACTGTTCCTTTGTCTCACCGCTGGGGATAACATGATTGAAGCAGAGTCCGCCGCCGCCGCTGATCCAGCTGGAACCGGCGTTAGAGGTTGCTGTGGTGTTGATAATGATTTCCTTCAGGTGTTCCTTGTCGCCAAGTGGAATTATCTTGAATCCGTTCTCAGAGAGTTCAAGGTCGTCCCAGTTGTAAACAACTTTTTCGGTACGGATGTCCGGTTCTTCCGGATAAGTCACATCGGTTTTTTCATCAGAGATGACAATCTGTGCAACGGAGAGCGGAGGAAGTTCTACCTTTACCTGATTTCCATTCACATCGTTTTGAATGTCCAGAATTTTGATGTCGCTGCTGTCCTTGGTAATGGCATAGACAACGGCGCTCTGATAATCTACACTGCTGCCCTCCAGAGAAATGACCGCATTTTCTGTGCTGGAACTGCTCTTGTTGGAGAGTGTTGCTGTGACAGTTCCCTCGTCGTTTCCCTGAATGGAGGCGAAAACAGCTGCCTTGGAGAGATCCTCGGATTTGGATTCCACCAATGTATTGCCGAATGCGCTGCCCTTTCCGTTGTAGTTCGTGTAGAGGTTGAAAGCGGATTCCACATAGGGGCATTCCGGAAGTGTACCCCAGTATGTTGCAAGGTATACTCCCTGATCTGCGAATGCACCCAGCGCCTCAGTTTCTGCGATGGCAGAAACAACAGACTTGCCGGTGTTCTTTTCGTCGGAAATGTTGGCAAGATTGTACTCTGTCAACGCCAGCTTTGTACCGGGATAATACTTTTCAATGGACTCCTGCATTCTGGTCAGGAACGGAAAATACTGTCCGAAATAGGGCTGGAGCCAGCTTTTCTCCTTGTAGTCCGGGTCGTACAGGCTTCTTGCAGCCTGCAGGATGCCCTCATCGGTGCTGCAATCCTGTGCATAATAGTGAACGTCCACCGCATCCAGAAGGCGAGTGCCGTAGGTTTCCTCCGCATCTGCCATTTGTTTCAGGTAGAAATCCATGTACCAAGTATAATCATTTTTGACTGCATCCCATTCCGGATCGGTATACTCCGTACTGTTTCCGGCTTGAATGCATGGCAGGATTCCCCAAAACGCCGGACCATATACCTCTGCGTTCGGGTCGATGCTCTTGACGACACGGGAAAGTGCGATTGTCTTTGAAATCAGCTCGTTGTTGGACACCGTTTCGGCGTGAATCAATGGGTGTGTCTGATTCCACAGCACTGGTTCGTTGTCCAGATTGTATCCCTGAATTCCGGAAGCAGTAGCGGAATTTCCCAGTGTCTGTACCAGATAATTGACATACTCATCCATGTAGACAGTACCGTCTGTTGTGTCCGGTGTCAGAGAAAGTTCTCCGTTTTTCTGAAATTCCACCTTGTCCCAGCGGGAGGACGGCGCAGCCTGGACGTCCTCAACAGTTCCGGCCTTGTCCGCTGCAACATATCCAGCCATTTGCAGCGTGGTCATCTTGTACGGAACATTGTACTTCTGGCAGCTCTCCGAAAGCCGTCTTGCTGCGTAGCCGGGGCCGTCGGAATCGTCACCGATGTTGGTATCTGAGCTGTTGATCCAGTCGTGACCGGCGTTGGAGTAGTTTGTCTCCCAGTTGTAGCCTGTGTAGCGATTTCCGCCCTGTCGTACCGCACCAGCGGTGACATTGCGCAAATTGTTGGTGTTTCCATATTCGTTGACACCGTAGATATAGGGGCTGATTGCTTTCTTTTCTCCGTTTAGATTGACGGAAATGTTCATGTCATAGCTGTCTGCGGCATGAACAGGTTGTGTTGCAGCGATCTGAGAAGCACAGGAAATGGTCAAAATTCCTGCGACCAGACCGGCAAGTGTTCTGCGACGTATCAAGTCAATTCTCCTTTCCAAAATAAAACCGATAGGTGTACAAATTTAATATATCATGAAACGAAAGCTTTGTCAAGCAATTTCTATGGTTTTCTCTGAAAATCTTGATTTTTATTGTTCAAATTGCAGAACTTAAAGAAATATCATTACATAGCATATGGTTTTAAGCTGGATTGTTGAAAAATATTATCTATAAATTTTTGTTTCTACTGAGATTTATCTATAATTTTCAGGTATAATAAAAATGAAATTTTTGAGTTTACACAGGAATGGAGGAGAACCAAATGAAATCCGTGCGAAAAAAGCAACCCGCTGCGCTGCTTTTGGCAGCCATGCTTGCACTTCTGCCGTCTTGCGGGAATTCCGCATAGAAGAAATCGGAAGAAAAATCGCAGGAGCCGACGCTGTTCGATACCTATGTTTCCAATACTGTTGTGGCAACTGGAAATAATAAGACCATCGATTCTGCGGAGCACGTGACCTATCGTGCATGGCTTCCAGTAGAAGCTGCCGGCTCGTTTGAATATTGCTTTTATTTTTCGAACACTGTGGACTCCACGTGGGAGGATGGGAGCACATCTTATGCCGGAAAGTCCGGCGGGAAGTATACCATTGAAAGCGCTTCAATTGCCGATGGCGGGACAGAATTCGATCCAAATGTGGAACCGGATTCTATGGAAGCTGTGACTTTTTCCGGAAACAGTCAAAAGGAAGTCGCACCAGATGAAACGTTTTGGAGCGATCCGGTAACACTGGATGTGCCGGAAAACCACTACCTGCTGTGGGAGTGGACGGTAACAGGAACAGAAATTCCCTGCATCTGTATGTCCAATATGACATATGCTTATGCTGATCAGGGGAACGGCAAGGGCTTCAACAGCCTTTGGAATCTGGGACTTGGCTATGCAAGAGCAACAGATTGTGCTGCGGGCGGTGATTGGCTGAACCGTGCAGTGGCGGGAGCAGATTTGATTACGGTTGCGTTTGGCACCAACGATATCATCAGCGGGCCATATGGCGGTTCTGGCCATGCGACCGCGGCAGAGATCGAGGACGCAGTTCGTACCATCACCAAAAAGTGTACCGATTCCGGAGTGCAGACCATTGTCTGGAATTCTCCGCCTTTTGATTTGTCTGCGGAATTGGAACCGATCCGAACGGAATATAATGCAACTGCGGCGTCCATTGCTGCGGATTGCGGTGCACAGTTCTTTGATGCCGCATCGCTGTTGGCGGATCCGACAGATGCCTCCAAAACCGTGTACGGACAGCATCCTAATGATGAAGGCGGAACGGTTTTGGCAACAGCTCTGGCAGAGAAGATTCGTGAGATGAAAAACAAATAAAAGAGAAGGGAACGAGAATCATGATGAAGTTTCGATGGATTTCTGGAATTACCGCATTTTGTCTGGCGGTTTCTGCAATTTGTGTAGGCACACACTTTTCCGCTGCAACTGCTTCGGCGGAAGAGCCAATTCGCATTCTGGCGATGGGGGATTCCATCACAGATGGCTATATTAACGGCGACAATGGCTATCGTAAGTATTTCTGCTATGATATGCAGCAAAAGGGCATCACCAATTTTGATATGGTTGGCCCTCAAAACAATTGGACCAACACGGCAACCTATACCATGTCAGATGGAACGGTAATTACTTACGATCCGGCACATGCAGGATACAGCGGCTATACCATTCAGAAAACAGACGGATCCTCCCGGTCTGGTTTGAGAGAGACCATTTTCGATACCACATATTATGACAGCAACACCAGCGGAAATATGCTGGAGGTTTACGATCCCAATATCATTATGCTGCAAATCGGTACCAATGATGTGCTGGATGCCTGTAATGATGGAATTACTGATCGTCTGGAGTCGCTGATTGATGCGATTTTGCCCTATTTGGACGAGGATGGAGATATGCTCTTTGTATCTACCATTCCGGATATTGATGTTGCACAGCGGTTGGATTGGCTGGGCGCTTATACTTGGAAGTATGGTCTGGATTACACTTCAGATCCGGAAACATTCACCGCAAAAGTACAGGAGAGCATCGACACCTATAACCAGTCCATTGCGGAGCTGGTCGCAAAGAAACAGGCAGCAGGGGAGAAAATCCGATTCGCCGATGTGCATAGCGTTGTGGATGTGCAGACAGGACTGCAAGATGGCGTGCATCCCAATGAGGCAGGATATGCCTGCATGGGAGAGCATTGGGCAGATTTGATTTCCAGCTACCTGACCGAAACGCCGTCAACGTCAACTACGACCACCACTGCTACTACATCTAAAACAACGGAAACCACCACTACCACAGAGACCACTTCTTTGACCACAGAATCCACTACCGAGACAACCTCTGAAACTACCACAGAGTCTACGACCTCGGAAACAGAAACCAGTGCCGAAGAAACCACAATTTCTACTTCGGAAACAACGGTGACCACGACAGAACCGACTTCGCAGAAAGGCGATGTAAACTTGGATGGCACAGTGCAGATTGCAGATGCAGTCAAGCTTTTCCGGTATCTGCTGGGAGAGGAGCGCCTTTCCGCTGCTGCTTACGATCAGGCGGAACTGACTGGGGACGGCTTGGTCAATGGATTTGATCTGGCATCCCTGAAACAGCAGCTGTTTCGCTAAAAAGGAGAATGTCCATGATTCGTGGTGTAATTTTTGACATGGATGGTCTTTTGCTGGACACCGAGCGGATTTATTTTTCCTGTTGGAAGAAGAGCGCGGCCGAATTTGGATATGTGCTTCCGGATGAATATGCATTGGCCGTTCGCAGCTGTTCCAAGGACTATGCTGCGCCTTACTTCAAGCGGGTGATGGGAGACTCATTCGACTATTTCAAGGTTCGGGATCGCCGGCGGGAACTGGTGGCAGAAGCCATTCAAAAACAGGGTGCTACACCAAAGCCGGGCGTTTCGGAGCTGCTGCAATTCTGTCAGGAAAACGGAATCCGAACCGCAGTTGCAACAGCGACTGCCAAAGACCTCGCCGTGGAGCGTTTGAAGATGGCTGGGATTCCGATGCAGTTTTCCATGATCGTCGGCGGCGATCAGGTACAGCACGGCAAACCTGAACCGGAGATCTATTTGCGGGCTGCCGAGGCATTGCAGCTTAACCCGCGGGAATGCGTGGCGATGGAGGATTCCCCAAATGGAATTTATGCAGCGTTTTCAGCAGGATGCCGTGTGATTATGGTACCCGATCTGACACAGCCGGAACAGTGCTTTCAGCCGCTGCTTCTCGGCGTTGCCCAAACCATAGACAAGGCGATTCCGATTTTGGAAAAGGAGGTGTGCGCACATGCGTAAAAATCCGGTATCTGAGATTTTGGACATTCCGCAGTTCTCCTATTTTGAGTTCCAAAATCCGTTTAGCGGGAGCTATGGAACGTTGAGCTATAAAATCACGCCCTCTGATTCTGCGCTGACCGTGCAGATTTGGCATAGCCGGCTCTGTTCCGAGAAAGCCGAGATTGAAGAGGAAAAACAATACCCCATGAATCTGGATGGATTCCACGAACTGATTCAATGGCTGGAGATGAAAGTACCCGGCAGAGCATAAAAAATCCCATTGCTGAAATGGCTTCAGCAATGGGATTTTTGTATTAAGCGTGAATCTCGCTGGTGTAGGAGACAAGCTTTCCGATGCAGGATTCGAAGTACACACCGTACCACGGTGCTTTTTCACGTGGCAGCGTGCGCAGATCAGGCAGCGTTGCCTCAATGGTATCCGCTGTGAAATTGACAGCAATGGAGAGCGCCTGCTCCAAGGATGCGCCACGAATCAGTGCGCCGGAGAGTACACTGGCAAAAATGTCGCCGGTTCCGTGCATGGGTTCCGGAACATGATTTCGGAACGTCTGATAGAAATGATCGGACTTGCTGTCATAGGCGACAGCGCCGTGATTGGTATCATCATATTGGATGCCGGTGATGACAGCAGACGAGCAACCGAGAGCAGTAAGCTGGCGGAGCATGTTGTGTACATCAGCTTCTGTGTAGTTTTCCGGATAGGGAATCCCCAACAGAAGAGAAACCTCTGTGAGGTTTGGCACAATGACATCTGCTTTTTGGCAGAGCTGGCGCATTTCTGCGACAAAATCCATGGTGAATCCGGCGTAAAATTTTCCGAAATCGCCCATAACCGGATCGACCACAATTTTAGTATTGCTGCTGCGGAATTGGTCGAAGAAATTGGAGACGATCTGTATCTGCTCTCTGGAACCGAGATATCCGGTGTAAATGCCGTCAAATTCCAGCTGTAAGGACTTCCAGTGCTGTGCGATTTTAGGAATGTCCGCAGTCAGATCCCGAAAGGTGTATCCGGTAAATCCGCCGGTATGTGTGGAAAGCACCGCTGTTGGGATCACCGCTGCTTCCACACCCATGGCAGAGATCAGCGGAAGCGCAACAGTGGAGGAGCATTTTCCAAAGCAGGAGATGTCCTGAATGGTGACGATGCGTTTCATCATGATGCCGACTCCTCTGTTTCTGGTGCTCCTTTGGATAAAACGTGCTGTTTAATTGCCGAAAAGCTCTCTGCGCTGATGACATGTTCCATACGGCATGCATCTTCTGCAGCAGTTTCCGGAGATACGCCAAGGGAGATAAGCCAGTTGGAAATCAGCGTATGCCGTTCGTAGATGGTTTCTGCAATGACCAGCCCCTGCGGTGTCAGGGAGATGTTGTTGCTGGAATCCACGGTGATATAGCCGTTCTCACGAAGATTGCGCATGGCAACGCTGACGCTGGGTTTGGAAAATGACAGTTCGTTTGCAATGTCAATGGCGTGTACACTGCCGTGGCGGTTGCGAAGCACTAGGATCGTTTCCAGATAATTTTCAGCAGACTCTTGAATTTTCACTATATTCCTCCATTCATTGATTCGAATGCACAAAATCTATCAGTATATTTCATATTATATCATAAGGAAATGAAAAAAGCAAGCCCTGTTTTCTGCATGTGGTATATTTTAAGGAGCGTCAGCTATATTTTACTCGCTTCACGAATCTTTGTAATTGCGCCCTTTTCCAATCTGGAGATCTGCGCCTGGGAAATGCCGATTTCTTTTGCCACTTCTGTCTGCGTTTTTCCCTGAAAGAACCGAAGATAGAGAATGTTTTGCTCTCTTTTTCCAAGATTCCGAATAGCATCCCGAAGCGACAATTCTCTTATCCAGTTCTCTACGGTATCCTGATCGCTGATCTGATCAAGAATATAGAGGGTGTCTCCGGTATCAGAGTATACAGGCTCATACAAAGACATTGGCTCGCTGATGCTCTCCATGGCGATGACGATATCTTCCTGTTTGGCACCGGTTTTCTCTGCAATTTGAGCGAGTGTCGGTTCTTTTTGGAGCTGTGTGGTAAGCTGTTCTTTTGCCTGCATCACCTGATACGCAAGATCCCGAAGAGAACGGCTCACCTTGATCTGATTGAAATCCCGCAGATAGCGTCGAAGCTCTCCGCTGATCATGGGAACGCAATACGTGGAAAAGCGTACCTCTTTGGAGAGATCAAAGTTGTTGATGGCTTTCATCAGCCCCACTACACCGATTTGAAAAAGATCATCCATGTCCTCGCCACGTCCGGAAAATTTCTGAATGACGCTGAGCACAAGGCGCAGATTTCCCTGGATCAGCTTGTCCCGTGCCTCCTTGCTGTTGGTTTCACGAATTTCACGGAGCAGTTTGATTTTCTCTTCTTCCTTCAAAACCGTCAGTTCTGATGTGTTTATGCCAGAGATCATCACTTTTTGAAATGCCATAAGAAAATTCCTCCTTGCCTTGTTATATTTCCCTGTTTTCTAGAGCATCATTCATGAAAAAGACGGAAATCCTTGACATTTTATGTGGTATCTGATACAATAGAGAAAATGTTTGTCACAGAAAGAGGGTTATCTATGGAGGATCAGTCCGCCCGCATTCAAAGCGTTAAGGCACAGATACAGGCACTGGAAATGGAACTTTTCCGGCTGCAACAGCAGCAAGCGCAATACGAAACAGAGCAGCGCAGGAAGCAGCAGACGGCAGCCGTTACATCGCCTGTTCCGCCGCAACCATGGGGAATGCCTGCTTCGCATCCGCTCTCACCACCGCAGACAAAGCCGACGAAAAAAGATTGGGACACCAAGTTCGGACGAAATGTGCTTGGCATTCTGGCATCAGCATTGATTTTCATTGGTGTTATGCTGATGACATATGCCGCTTCGTCCAGGATAGGGCAGATGCTGGGCGTATTTGCATCCGGCGGCTTTCTGACTGCGGTGGGCATTTTCGGTGCCCGCTGGAAGAAAAATTTTCGAACTTCATTCTTGACTGTCGCCGGATGCGGTGTGGGAATCCTATATCTTGGAATTTTGCTGACATATTGGTATTACCAGTGGATTCCGCCACTTGCGCTGTATGGTCTGTTCTTGCTTTGGGCGGTCATCGTCTTTTTGATTTCCCGAAAACAGTCCGCTGTGTTTCGTGTGATCGGACAGGTGGGAATGGTCGTTGCGGTCTTTTCCTCCATCGGCTATTCCAGTCACACGCCGGGGAATGGAGATCTCTCTCAATATGCTGCACAGATCCTCTGTCTGTTTCCCTACTTTCTCCTGTCCGCCCTGTTCTATCTGTTTACAGCACGCTCCGATGCTAAGCCGAATCGGATTGCCACATTTTTGCTGAATCATTTCTGTGTGTTTTTGCTGGAGATACAGCTTCTCCTTTTACAGATAAGTCCAGATGCGGATCAGATTCTTTTCGCAGGACTTTCAGTGCGCACATTGATCTGGCTCGGTGCCGGTTTGCTGCTCTTGTTCCTGCCGTTTCAATATTTCTGGGAGACATACCAGTGGAGAAAGCGGCAAAAGGGAACAGATTCGATCTGGTCGCTGCACTATCTCACCACATTTCTTCTGTGGATTCCGTTATGGCTGCTGCTTGCTGCTGCACTTCCAGTGAACACAGCAACGCAGTGGACACTGTTTTTCGGCAGCATTGCAGGAATCTTGGCGTTTTGGACCGCTGCCCAGAGAACGCATACCGTTCAGGGCATCTATCAGCTTCATTTGATGTTGACAATATTTGCTGTTTTGCTGTTCATCCTTAATGCACCGCAGATGCAGATAACAAATGTTCTGCGCCTTTTCACGTGGCTGTTCCTCCTTGCATTTTTGACGATTCTGGGATGGCGCAAACACGCATCGTTTTACTTGCAGATCTCCTATGCTCTGTTCCAGCTGTTCACGTGGCTGTTTGTGGTATTTGCCGTTCCCTCGACGTGGAGAATCTCTGCATGCTTCTATTGCTTTGTCGGATTTTCCTTGTGCAACTGCGGGATGCTCTTTGCGTGCTGTCACATGCAAAAAGGCCAAACTCTTTCTAAACTAACCCGTGTAATTCATGGAATTGGCATGGTGACATGCTGGGCTTTTCAGCTGAATCTTGAAATGACATGGTATCAGAGAGCTTTGATTGCGATTGCGGTTCTTGTCATGTATACGATTAATTCCAAAGAACTGCTGCAAGCGACATCAGCGAGAATGGCGAAAGAACTCTGGTGTTGTGCCAAGCATGCAGCAATGATCTGGTTCGTGGTGCACATTTTGCAGCTGCCTTTGCTGGTTGTTTTATTTGTCTGGGAAGCTTTGATTTTGGGCAGAATGTTTTTCGGCATTCGTAAAAATCGCAAGGGGATTCGAATTTCCGGCTTGCTTTTGCTGCTATCCACATTGTGCATTGAAATGGCAACACCGCTGACAGAACGGACGATTTCCCGCTTGATCTGTGCGGTAATTGCGCTGATGACATTGCTGTTTTATCACCTTTGGAGCAAAAAACCTTCTGAAAAAAGTATTGCATTTCTCAAAAAATACGGTTCGATTCCAGTTACAGTTCTTTTCTGCGATTGTTTTTGGCTGATAAACCGAAGCGCTTCCCCAGACGTTCTGAGAGAACTTCTGCCGCTGTGCATTGCGCTTATCATGTTTGCCACTGGCTGGATTGGAATCACTTGGAAAAAATTCCAGCACTTCTTTTTCCAGCTTAGTGGAATTGGCGCGGTAACTCTACTATACGCTCTCTGGAATCTCTTCGAATCCTGCTCCTTGCAGGTCTTCCCATGGAGCTATTTTCCGTGCCTTTTGTGGGTTGGCTGTGTTTGCATTCTGGCTAGAAAACGAGAGTCGCTGTTCCGCCCCATCGGAGTCCTTGGGGTATGCTGTACTGTTTTAAGAAACATCATTTGGCTTCGTTCGCATTTCGCAGCATTTTCGTCTGATGCTGCAATACAGAACGGGAATCTCTTGCTGTTTGTTGGCTATGCCGTACTCGCCTTTGCACTTCTCACAGGCACCTCCCGCCGAGATGCGAAGCGGTATCCGCTGTTGGAAATGATTTGCCATGCAGGCGTTGTTTTCGCCCTCCTGTTCCAGATCGATGCGCAGGTTTCGGGCGATATCCGGCAAACGCCTATTGTGTGCATAGCACTTGGACTTTTGCTGTTATCGATTTTGTTCCAATATTTTTGGAGAATGTACAAACTCAGGCATTTGCAAGTGGCATCAGATGTGCGATGGACTTCTCTGTTCCTGCCGACTTTTGCACAGCTGTTAGTGCTGCTGGGATTCTGGGCGTGGCATGCAGGAACTTCTCTGGCGGTATTTGGCGGAAGTGCAATCTTGTTGGTTGCTGTTTGGCACATCACACAGCATCGCAGAATGCCGACGCAATGCTACTGCGTAAACTTTTGCGGAATCATTGCAGCGGTGAGCGGATTTCTCCTTGCCATGCCGGAACATTTTTGGGCAGCGAAAAACTTGCTGTGGTTTGCCTTTCTTGGCTATCTTTTCCTAACATCCAAGAGCATGCATCAGCGAAAGTTCACACAAATTGTCTACGGTCTATTTTTGTTCTGTTCGTGGATTCCGCTGCGTGCAATACCACCGCTTTGCAGCATGCCGGCAAATCAGTCATTTTGTTGGCTGTATGTGATTTTTGCAGCGGTTCTCTGTGTGGCAATGCTGCATTTTCGCTGTGTCCGAAAGAATGATCCGTTTTTCTGGCTGCACATGAGTTATCGCATGGTGCTTCTGCTTGTGGGAACTGTGCTTTTACTGGGCAATGGCGCAGAAACCTCTCTGGAAGTTTCATTGCCGGAGAAAATCGTGCTGGCGTGTGCGGTAACTGCAGTGCTTTTGTCTTACTCCTATTCACTGCTGAAAAATCCCACAAAGCGAAAAGTACTTTCTGCCTCCGGACGGGAATTTCTTTTTGGATTGCAGCATGCGCTGCTGTTGCCGTTGCTGCTCTATGCGTTCCACGTTCCCAGCATTTTGTTGAGCTGTGGATTTTTGTGTCTGGCAATCGGATATATTATACTTGGCTTCTGTCGCCCCTATCGTGTTATCCGTGTGTTCGGACTGGTTCTCGTGATGATCAGCATTTGCAAGCTGATTCTGCTGGATATCTCTTACGACCAGCTTTTCCTGAGAGCGGTGAGCTTCCTGTTCTGCGGAGCACTTTGTCTGGGAATTAGTTTCTTTTATCACTACATGATGCAAAAGTACAGGAAAAAGGAATTGGAAGTCGTAGGAATTCAAAAAGGAAGTGTAAAAAAATAAAATGAAAGAACTTTCAAGAGCACAGGAAATCGACCGCAGTATCATTCGGGAATTTCGTGTTTCCATCTGGAATGCATTTACCAAGGCGGTGAAAACGTATGAATTGATTCAGCCGGGAGATCGCATTGCGGTTTGTGTATCTGGCGGAAAAGACTCAATGCTCATGGCAAAATGCATGCAGCATTTTCAGAAATATGGGAACATTCCGTTTAAGTTGGAATTCCTGTGTATGAATCCCGGATATGCGGAGGAAAACTGGAATCAAATTCAAAAAAATGCGGAGATTTTACAGCTGCCTCTGCGTACATTTCAGACGAGGATTTTCGAGGTGGTAAATAAGCAGGAACGGCATCCCTGCTATCTCTGTGCCAGAATGCGGCGGGGACATTTGTACGAGGCAGCCAAGAATCTCGGCTGTAACAAGATCGCCTTGGGACATCATTTTGATGATGTCATTGAAACCATTCTCATGGGGATGCTCTATGGTTCTCAGACGCAGACGATGATGCCCAAACTGCATAGCGCAAACTTTTCCGGAATGGAATTGATTCGCCCGCTTTATTTCATGCGGGAAGCCGATGTCATACAGTGGGCAGAGTTTCACCATCTGAAATTCATTCAGTGCGCCTGCCGGATGACGCAGGAGCATCCGGAGCAGGAAACTGCTTCAAAGCGCAAGGAAACCAAGGCGCTGATTGTCCAGCTGAAAAAGACCAATCCGGACGTGGAAAAGAATATTTTTAACAGCGTCTGCAACGTCAACCTCCGAACAATTATTTCCTACCACGATGGAGATGAATATCATCATTTCCTGGATCACTATGCAGATGGACTGCCGCTGACCGGCGGTTCTAAAGCCTAACTCAAAAGCACCTCTGGCAACGCTTGAATTGTCGGAGGTGCTTTTGAATTATTGCAGGATGCGGATTTGTTTCTGAAAAATTTTTCCATTCCATTGGCTGAAGCTGGAAAACTCCGTAAAAAACTCCTGTGACTCCGGTACTGCTATGGTTTCTTCCGGAACTGCATCTATGAAAAAAGGCAGCTTTGTCTGTGCGCCGGTGAAATATGCCACATATTGTGCCAGATAGACGACGTCGGCGAGATTCAGCATCCCGTCATGATTGGCATCTCCGACAGAACAGGGAGTCGCCTCTCGGTTTTTCCACAAGAGCAAGGCATCCTTTTGCGTGAGCCGAAAATCGTCGTCGAGATCTCCCAAGACTTTTTGAAAGTGATAGGCGTAAATGCGCTGGAGACAATATCCCCGTGTAGTGGTTTCTGTATCTCCAAGATAGGATGCATAGAGAGAGCCAGAATCCAAGAGGTACAAGCGCTGTTCTGTGGTGTCCACAGTGTCAACCAAAACATAGTGATCGCTGCCAGAAGCTGTGGTCATCTGAAGAATGTACCCCCAGTCATTGCCGGAACCTGTTTGAGCGCAGTATGTATATGCCTGCTGGATACGCTCTGAAATGGTTCCCGAAAAATCATCAAATTCCGTTAGGACAAGAAATTCGGAGTATACCTCTGCAATGTGATCGGTCTTGACCAATTCCGGAGAGAGCAGCTGATGGACAAACGTAGTGTAGTAGGTATAGGAATCCGTCAATCCGTCCACTCCATCCACCGGAAGATTATATCGCACTGCCATTTTTGCCAGTGCATAGTTTAGACAGCCGTCTTGGTCAATGGCTGGGGTTTGCGTATCAGGTACAGCGAATTGCGTCCACGAGGCATAGGCTTCTGCTGCCGGAAGATCGGCAGTGTTTCCTCGCTCAAAGCTCTCGGCTTGTCCCAAAATCGGTGCGAATCGGAGAAACACAAGAAAAAGAAATGGAAAAACAAATACTTGAAACGTTCTCACAGAATATCCTTCTTTCTCAAAAATTTATGGCGCATGAAATAGGATATGCAGTGCGTTCTGCAATTAGAACCGTTTCACAGATGATTTTAGACAGAAAAAAAGACTTCTCCCCAGTGATTTGCGATGGAATTGTGAAAAATTCCGGTGCGCTCTTTTCAAATGGAAAAAGATATGCTATAATAGACAGAGTGAAATTCCAATAGAACGGAGAAAGCGTATGACAGAAACAGAGTGTATTGCATTAAAGAGAAGTGCGTTTGAAACCTATTTTCGAGAACTGAATGCGCAGCAGCGTCAGGCGGTATTTTCTGTAACAGGACCGGTCTTGGTGCTTGCCGGTGCCGGAAGCGGTAAGACGACCGCCATCATCCAGAGAATCGTCAATATGATTCATTTTGGGGACGGATATATGCAGGCTGATGCCTATCTCTCTGCGGAGGATGCAGCATGGCTGCGAGAATATCGGGAAGGCACTGTTCCAGCGGACTTAGAGCGAATGCGTGAGATTCTGGCAGTCCGTCCAATCCGTCCGTGGAACATTCTTGCGATTACGTTTACCAATAAGGCAGCAGGGGAGATGCGTGCAAGACTGGCGTCCACATTGGGCGAAGAAATGGCAGGACAGGTGAATGCATCTACATTTCATTCTGCCTGTGTCCGGATTCTGCGGCGCAGCATTGCACTCTTGGGATACGGAAATGATTTTGTCATTTACGATACGGATGATGCCAAACGTCTGATGAAAAATTGCCTTGCGGAGAACAATGTCTCAGAAAAACAGTTTCCGCCACGCACGGTGATTCAGGAGATCAGCCGTGCTAAAGATGCGATGGTTTCTCCGGAGCAAATGCAGGAGGATTCAGCTGGTGATTATCGAAAGATGATGATTGCAAAATTGTATGCTGCCTATCAGCGCCACTTGCAGGAATCCAATGCGTTGGATTTTGATGATATTATCTATCTGACTGTGGAGCTGTTTCAAAAACATCCGGAGGAACTGGAAAAATATCAGGATCGTTATCGCTATGTACTGGTGGACGAGTATCAGGACACCAACCATGCGCAGTATCAGCTGGTATCGCTTTTGACCCGTCAGAACAAAAATCTCTGCGTTGTTGGAGACGATGACCAGAGCATTTACCGGTTTCGTGGCGCAACCATCGAGAATATTTTGGGATTTGAAGCGGAGTTTCCAAATTGCAGCGTCATTCGTCTGGAGCAGAACTACCGTTCCACACAGACTATTCTGGATGCGGCAAACAGCGTGATTGCCAACAATGAGGGACGAAAGGAAAAGCACCTTTGGACAGAACTTGGCACAGGTGACAAAATCGTCTGGTATCAGGCGGATGATGAGGCAGATGAAGCTGCATATGTGGTGGAATCCATTCAAAAGTCGGTGCAAAATGGCGGTACCTATGGAGAAAATGCCATTCTCTACCGAATGAATGCCCAGTCCAATGCGCTGGAGCGTGTTCTGATTCGAAAAGATATCCCGTACCGCATTTACGGAGGAACACGGTTCTATGACCGTAAGGAAATTCGGGATATGATTGCATACATGAGTATTGTAGAGAATCCCAGCGACATTGTTCGATTTGGTCGAATCGTCAATGAACCCAAGCGTGGAATCGGAGATGCAACGGTTGCGCTGATCGAAAACATCACAAGTGATCTGCATGTATCACCGTTGGAAGTGATGCAAAATGTGGATGACTATCCCGTACTCTCAAAGAAAGCGCAGGCGCTGAAAAAATTCGCACAGATGTGGACGGATTTGCAAAACGCTTCTTTGGAGATGACTTTGGAGGAGTTTTTGGACTATTTGCTGGACAAAACCGGATATCGCACGGCGATGCAGGCGCTCGGAGAAGAGGGTGAACTCCGTTTGGAAAATATCGAGGAATTGAAATCCTCGATGCACACTTATGAGGAGTCCGCAGAGGAAGCGACATTGAGCGGATTTTTGGAGGAAATTTCTCTTTACACTGATGTTGACAAGTATGAGCCGGATCAGGATGTGGTGATGCTTATGACGGTTCACTCTGCCAAAGGATTGGAATTTTCCAATGTCTATCTGGTAGGCATGGAACAGGGTGTGTTCCCCGGCATGCGGAGCATGGATTCCAAAGACGATGTGGAGGAAGAACGCCGGCTTGCCTATGTTGCCCTGACACGAGCCAAAAAGCACTTGACCATTAGTACCACTTCCAGCAGAATGCTGTTTGGAATGACCATGCGAAATCTTCCCTCGCAATTTTTGAAAGAGATTGATTCCAGCTTGATTGCGGTGGAGAAGAAGCAGCGTTCGTTTGGACAAAAAGCGGTTTCCAGAGCACCGGAACCGGTGCAGTCCATGTTCCTGCAAAGACAGATGACAGCCCAGAAATCGGCGAAACCCAGTCCGTCTGGAACAATAGATCTTCGGGTTGGCGATCGAATTCGGCACAAGACATTTGGTGAGGGTACGATTCTGTCGATGGAGAAAATGGGAAATGACACGATGCTGGAAATTGGTTTTGATCTGGTTGGTACTAAAAAGATTATGGCGAATTTCGCAAGATCCAAATTTCAGAAATTGTCTTGATGAAATTTGTGTTGCAGGAAAGAAGGAATCAATGTGAAAAATGGTTATCGTATAACAGATTCACATGCGCATATTTTTCCGGATAAAATTGCAGAGAAAGCGACAAATGGTATCTCCGCATTTTATCATCTTCCCATGGAATACCACGGGAGAGTTTCCGAGATGCTGGAAAATGGGCGGGCTGCGGGAGTCGATCGGTTTTTGATTTGCTCTCCGGCAACCACCGTGACACAGGTGCATTCGATCAATGCGTTTTTGGCATCGTGTGAGGCAGCGTATCCCATGTGCACCGCATTTGGAACACTTCATCCGGCATCGGAGAATCTGGAAGAGGATTTTGAGCAACTGCAGAAGCTGCACTTGCACGGCGTAAAACTGCATCCGGACTTCCAGCGTTTTTCCATTGATGATCCGGCTGCTTATCCGATGTATGATATGATACAGAGTGCTGGTCTTCCGATTCTGATGCACATGGGAGATGCACGTTCTGACTTGTCCCATCCCATGCGATTGGCAGTGATTCTCCGACAATTCCCACGGCTCCGCATCATTGCTGCCCATCTGGGCGGCTGGGGGCGCTGGAAAGAGTCACGGGAAATTCTGAACGCCGATGAGCGGATACGCTTTGACACCAGCAGCAGCCTGCCGTTTTTATCGGTAGAAGAATCTGTTGATTTGATTCACCATTTTGGTGCGGAGAATTGCTTTTTCGGCGTGGATTATCCCATGTGGAGTTATCCGGAAGAACTGGAACGATTTTTTGCATTGCAGCTGTCGGATCTCGAAAATCGGGGAATTTTGTCTGAAAATCTAGAGCAGTGGCTCGGACTTCATGTGTAAAAGCATGTTTTGGCTTTCGATTATAAAGAAACATCGCAAATACTTTCAATAAAAATAACTTTTCATTTTCCGGATTTTGTGGTATACTATTAGAGTAAGGCAAATTTCATGGTGAAAAAGAGAAAAGGATGCGTGAATATTATGAGAAAAACAAAAATTGTATGTACGATCGGGCCGGCTACCGATGATGACGCAATTATGCGTCAGATCATGCTCTCTGGCATGAATGTAGCTCGCTTTAATTTTTCCCATGGCGATCATGAAACTCATCAGAAGCGGTTCGAGCAGGTTTCCCGTCTGCGGGAAGAACTTGGTTTGCCGATTGCAACACTGATGGATACCAAAGGCCCTGAGATTCGTCTGGGACGCTTTGTGGATGATAAGCCGGTTACCATTGAAACAGGGGATACGTACACTTTGACAACAGAGGATGTCCTCTGTGATGAACATGTGGGAAGCGTGTCCTTTAAAAATCTCCCGCATGATGTGAAGCCGGGGGTACACGTACTGGTTAATGATGGTGTGATTGAAATGGTTGTTGAGAAGGTAACTGCCTCCAAAATTGTTTGCCATGTCATTCACGGCGGTGTACTTTCTAACAACAAGGGCATCAATGTTCCGGGCGTGCAGCTCTCCATGCCGTATTTGAGCGAGAATGATAAGAACGATTTGGAATTCGGCGCAAAGATGGGATTTGACTTTATCGCAGCAAGCTTTGTCCGGACTTCCGCAGATATCGACTATCTGAGAAAATATACGCAGAGCCTCGGCTGGTTTGATGTTCGCATCATTGCGAAAATCGAAAATACAGAGGGTGTCCGCAATATCGACGAGATTCTGGAAGCATCCGACGGTATCATGGTCGCACGTGGCGACCTGGGCGTTGAGATCCCGTTTGAGCTGATTCCGTCTGTACAGAAGAAGCTGATCCGAAAGGGCTATCAGGCAGGCAAGCAAGTCATCACAGCAACACAGATGCTGGAGTCCATGATTTCCAACCCCCGTCCGACTCGTGCGGAGATCACAGACGTTGCCAATGCCATTTATGATGGTACGAGTGCAATCATGCTCTCCGGCGAAACCGCAGCTGGCTCATATCCGGTTGATGTCGTGCGCACCATGGACTTGATTGCACGCACCACGGAGGATGACATCGACTATAAGGGCATGCATTCCGCAAGCCGTACCAAGAAGAGCGATGACATCGCCAACGCTATTGCCCACGCTACTGTAACGACTGCACATGATTTGGATGCTGCTGCAATTTTGACAGTTACCATGTCGGGTGTGACTGCGCGGGAGATCTCGAAATACCGTCCGTACTGTCCGATCATCAGCTGCACCGTCAATGAGCGGGTACTGCGCCAGATGAATCTGAGCTGGGGCGTTTATCCGGTTTTGGTTGACGAAGTTTCCAATACGGATGCGCTGTTTGATGCCTCTATTCACGCAGCGTTGCAGTCTGACATCGTTACCAAGGGCGACATTGTTGTCATCACTGCCGGCGCACCGGTTGGTGTGTCGAATACCACAAACATGATGAAGGTAGAGCGCATCTAAGCACGGAAACCTGTGCCCAAAATTTTACTTTCAATCACAAAAACAGTAAGCAAAAAAGCACACGTATCCTTGAAATACGTGTGCTTTTTGTTTTGTGTGGCATTCCTGAAAAATCGTCAGGATTCTTCTGCCGATGCAACCGGTAACACTTCCAATACAATGCAAGTGACATTATCTGCGCCACCATTTTGCAGCGCTGCCTGTACCAGTACGGCTGCTTCGTTAAAGTAATTCTGAGAGAGCAGATCAAAAATTTCGGTGTCGCTGCACATATTGGTCAGTCCATCTGTGCAAAGCAAAAATTTGCTTCCCATTTCCAAAGGAACCAGAGGCCTGCTGTCCGCATTAAGCCCTAGTTTTTTGTGGTCTGATCCAATGAACAGCGTTAGCCGATGCTGATCCGGACTCTTTTTTGCTTCCTCCTCTGTGTAGATTGCAGCATCTACTTTTTGATTGGCAACCGTATGATCCCTTGTCAGACGAGTCAGCCCGTCTGATTTATAGCGATAAATCCGGCTGTCACCAAGGTAGTAGAGCTTAATAGAATCCCGCAGAAAGTAGAGCATGGAAAATGTAGTTCCGCCTGTTGTGCAATGCTTTTCTGCAAGCATGTCACAAATTGCGTCGTTGGCTTCTGTGGTAAACGAGGAAACCAGCTGATCCAGCATACGTGTCCCGTCTGCATATTTCAGTTTTTTCTCGTATTTCCGAAGCTTTTGCACTGCAATTTCGGAGGCAACTTCGCCGTAAGCGGCACCGCCCATGCCGTCAAAAACCGCAAAACTCATGCCGTCGGCATTGCGAATGGTATACGTTGCAGAAAAATCATTTCGGAAGATGTCGTTCATATATAGACCTTCCAAATAAAAATTGTCCTCGTGGTTTCCACGAACTTTTCCGATATGCGTGGCAACGGAAACACGCAGACAATAGTCTGTCAGGCCGGAATGAAAAAATGGTTCTGTCGATTCTCCAGGGTAGTTGCCGCCATAATAAAAAAAATGATTTTGACTGCGATCTTCATCTGTATTTTTATGATTGAAAAACATCACAGATTCTCCTTACGAATAGACATTTGACATATCCAGTCATGTTATGCCTGCCAACGGATGAAAAGGAAAGACAGGCAAAACAGAAAATCTTATCGGTGATTTTCTGGAAAAATGGACGTTTTGGAATCAGTCTGCATCCCACTGTTTCCAAAACGGTAGAAGTACTACCCAATTTATTTTATCATATTTTCAGAGGAAAGTAAACACCTTCCCGGCAAAAAATGTGATTCTCCATGCATTTTTTTCGAATCCTGCATTTTTTTCAAATTTTCTTGTGCAATTCTTCCAAAGAAAATGGGCGCTTAGGAACAGCCGAAGCAGCAATTGCAAACTGCATTCAGAATCAGATTGGCAGCACAGCAGCGGACACATTCTGAGTTGAACGAAGAGCTGTTTTCCAGATAGGGCTGCTGCATTTGCTGGTAGGAATAACCGGAGAACTCCAGCTGCCGGACAAGGTTCTGATATTCCGGATTCGTCGGTTCCATCTGTGCGGCAGTTCTTGCATACTGAATCGCTGTTGCATTGTTGCCGGCACCGGAATGTGCGACAGCACTAACATAATACCACTGTGCGGTTCTCGGCTGGATATCCTCCAAAACACGAATGGCTTCTTGGAATCGTCTGTTTTGGATGAAGTTTACCGCTGCTTGAAGGTGAAGATCATTTTGGTCGCTGGTGCTTCGGCTCTGACGGAATCCGCCATATCCGCTGGATTGGCTTCCGCCCTGCCGCTGGTCCATAATGGTTTGGTATGCCTGCTGAATCTGCTTGAACTTTTCCTCGTAGGCAGCTGCGTTTGGATTTCCGACGTTTGCATCAGGATGGTACTGACGGCTCAGCTTCCGATATGCTTTTTTGATTTCCTGCTCTGAGGCATTGCGGGAAATGCCCAATATTTCATAAGGATCCATTAGTTGTCCTCCTGTTTCTTTTTGGTATAGAATCGTGTCCAGATGCCGGCGTATAAAATGTTTCGCAAGATGTCGGCATATTTCAGGATAGGAAGCCGTTCAAATTCTGCAGCGCAGGAAGATGCCATTAAGCGCAGAAGATTTTCACAGACTTTTGGAAAATCTGCTTCCTGTGCTGCAAGAAATCGAAGCGGGTTATAGCAATTCTTTTTTTGATCTTTTTCCAAATCATCATAGGCATCTAAAAGATAAACGAATTTCCCTAAGAAAAAACCGATCTGGAATAACGATTCTTTCCATATGTCCTCTTTCCAAGCAAAAATTTCCCCTAAGATTGCACCGAAGCATCCTGCCGGAAGATCCGGATTGGACTCTTGTGCTTTTTCATAGTGATGAAGCTGCTGCAGATGCGTTTGAATTTTCGCTGTTTTTTGAGGATACTTTTCTTGCGCCTGTTTATAGTCCCTGGATAAGAAATCGGCAGCAACTTTTCGGGTAAATTTACGCTCGTCATTCCAGTCGTCTATGCATTTTTCCCGATACAGGAGCAGACTCATATCTGCTGCATAATCAATGACCGCACTTTTTTTCTGAAGCTGTTTGCAAAATGGATGCGCAATACACCTGCGTTTTTGCAGTTCTTCATTCGGCTCATACAGACCGGAGAGCAGTAAAACCAGAAATGTCATGTCATAGCTGATAGTGCATCGCGCCAATGAGCCATACTGACGGTGCAGTGCCTCGCACAACCCGCAATAGCAGGCACGGTAGTCATCGTATTCCCGAAACTTTAACTCGGGTTTTAGAATGCGTATATACCCGTACATTGCTGTGATTTAACTCCGTTTCATAAATTCTTTGTGGCATTTTGGACAGGTGACGCTCACCTTTCCGTGACCTTTTGGAATGCGCAGCTTTTGACCGCACTGAGGACACGGAAAAATTCGATAAATTCTCCGCGCACTCTTTTTCTCCGGACTTTGAAATATGCCAAAAACTTTTTCCAAGCCAAGCTCGAACTTCCGATTTTCAGCAACTCGTGCCTCAATGTTTTTGGAGAGAATGCGGTAATATGCGTAGATGAGAACCAAAAAGGCTGGAATGTCCAGAATTCGAAGCTGAAGAAGCGCTGCAATTACAATGAGAACTAAGAATGCACCCAGCAGAAAAAGATTTAGCTTATCATTTCCGCCGTATCTGCCCTGCATCCATTGGGAGTATCGTTTTTTCAAATCTGGCATCGAGTATCCAACCTTTCTGTTTAGAACAATAAGAATTTTGCGTGGTGCAGAATCTATTGTGAGAAGCTTTGCTTACCAGTATACCATATTTTTTCCAGAAAGAAAAGTGCTTTTTCGAATTTTCATCCAATTTTCAGAATATTCCGGGGAAAAGGGAACGAATTCCTTAAAAATCAAATTTTCACTTGACGAAATTATAGTTTTCATGCTACAATATAGAATAGAAGAAATCATATGAATTTTGCGAAAGAGGTTGGATTGCAATGGAAGAATGGATGGATGTTTATGATGTGTCTGGAAAAAAGACGGGAAAAACAGTACTGCGGGGGTCTTCACTTCAAGAGGGAGAATATGTCCTCTGTACGCATGTCATTCTCCGAAATTCGGACGGTCGCTTTTTGATTCAGCAGCGCTCAGCAATTAAGGCAACCAGACCCGGCGTGTGGGATATCACTGCCGGTGCTGTAGATGCCGGAGAAAACAGTCTGGACGGTGCGCTTCGGGAAGCGCAGGAGGAAATCGGGCTTCAGCTGTCACGGGAAAAGATGCAGTTCTTATTCCGAGACCAACGGAAACATACATTCCATGATGTCTACTATATCTGCATGCCGTTTACATTGGAACAGTGCAAAATGCAGGAATCTGAAGTGCAGGCGCTCCGATTGACGGACAAAGAGACGTTTTTTGCGCTGCTGCAAAGTATGACATACCGTTCAGACAATTACAAGAATCGTCTGATTTCTTTTTTGCGTGAAATTTGAACGTGCTTGCAGGACATTTGTTTTTGAATTTGAAAAAAATATTCCTCGCAAGGTCTTGTAAAGTGGGGAAAAAGGTGGTATAATAAAGAAAGCGTGTCGAACGAAACGGAACAGTGTTCTCGAAAAAAAGATGCGGACTGATTGGAATGCGGCGTGGCTTAAAATGTTAGAGCCTTTGCCGGATGACAGAAGGGGATGACTATGAAAAAAATTTCTGTTGTAGTGCCCTGCTATAATGAGCAGGAAGTGCTGCCGCTTTTCTATACAGAGATTCAAAAAGTAATGACGGAAATTCGGCAGGAGCATCCGGATACGGATTTTGAGTTGCTTTTTATCAATGATGGTTCACGGGACGGAACGCTGTCTAAACTCCGGGAACTGGCAAAAGCAGATTCCAGAGTGCGGTATATCTCGTTTTCCCGGAATTTTGGAAAAGAAGCCGGCATGTTCGCCGGTTTGGAAAATGCATCGGGTGATTATGTCGTTGTCATGGATGCGGATTTGCAGCATCCGCCTGCATTTTTGCCGGAGATGTACAATTATGTGCTCAGCGGTGAATATGACTGTGCCACAACAAGACGCGTGAGCCGAAAAGGAGAGCCAAAGCTGTTGTCGTGGTTCTCCCGAAAATTCTACAAGATCATGAACAAGATTTCTCAGACGGAAATTGTAGACGGTGCACAGGATTTTCGCTTTATGACAAGACAGATGGTGGACTCTATTCTCTCTATGCGGGAATATAACCGGTTTTCCAAAGGTATTTTCAGCTGGGTTGGATTTCGCACCAAATACATTGAGTACGAGAATGTGGAGCGTGCTGCCGGGACGAGTACATGGTCGTTCTGGAAGCTGTTTCGCTATGCGCTGGAGGGATTCTTTGCATTTTCCACAGCGCCCCTTGCGCTCTCTTCTTTCCTCGGTGTCATCAGCTGTCTGCTGGCATTTGTGATGGTGATTGTTTTCATTATTAAGACAATCTTCTTTGGTGAAACCGAAAAGGGCTTCCCAACTTTGATTTGCGCCATTTTCTTTATGGGCGGCTTGCAGCTGTTCTGTACCGGAATTTTAGGACAATATTTGGCAAAAACTTATTTGGAAACCAAAAAGCGTCCGATTTACCTGGTCGCAGAAACTGAGAAAGACATTCCACGAGAATCAGAGACAAAAGAACAAGGGACAGAAAAGGAAGCAGAATAATGCGTGGTGCAGGAGATCTGTTATATGAATAAACACACCAAACTGCTCATGGGAATCCTAATAGTTGTATTGGTTTTATTGGTAATTGCAACGGTTAGTTTTTCTCTGGATGTTTCGAAAAGTTCAAAGGAAAATCACGTACAGTCAGCAGACGACAGTGTGAGCTCTAATGGAAATCGAATCACAGAAAATGAAATGCATATGTATGGTGTGGCAGATTCTTCTGGAAATATGGTCATTGAAGCCATGTGGAAGCACTTGTATTTTATCGGTACTGACTATGTTGTGGCGACGCAAACAGAGGCGGGCGGCGGTCAAACCGGAATTTTGGATTTGGAGGGAAATGTAATCGTCCCTTTCGTCTATTCCGAAATTCAAACGCTGACATCTTCTTTTTATTTGGCATCGTTTGCAGATTCTAGTTGCGGACGGTTTGTCTTGTATGACGATTCGTTTCGTGCGGAAAACGCCTGCACATGGGATGACTGTCAAGCAGAAAAAGATCAGATCACATTGAGAAAAGGAAAAGATTCTTTTTCTTTTGTGATTTCTGATGATACATTGACGCTGAAAAAGATGGAGTTGATTCGAACCGATGAAAATACCACTTTTTCTGTCAATTATGATGCGGCCCTTTCCATTGATCAGCTGTTTCCGAACCAATGGCGTGCTATGGCGGATGTAGTGCAGCAGTGCCTGTCCCTGCTTCGCACACAGGATACGGAATCTGTGGCAAAAATCACAGATTCTGAGCATGAAAAAAGTGTCCTGCAATCTTTTGCAGTGGAAAATGCGGACTCGATTCAATGGGATGAGGATATCTACCTGTCCGAAAATGAGGCTGGCTCTTTTGTGTGGCAGATTGGATTCCAAAAAGGAGAAAGGCATTACACCTGCATCATGAACATTGCAGAGGGAACAGATGGAACTTGGATGATAACAGGATTGCAGATCAATTAGAACTGCGGCTCTGTTCATGATCTGTTTGATTCTTTTGAACAGATCAATATAGAAAGCGTAGAAATCGCCCGTGTGGCGACTGTTCAGCTTGAAATCAGGAGGAATTCGTATGGCAAAAAAAGTAGCAGTAATTATGGGAAGCGACAGCGACCTGCCAGTTGTTAAGGGCGCCTTGACAGAACTGGACCATTTTGGAATTTCCTACGAAGTGCATGTCATGTCGGCTCACAGAACGCCGGCGCTGGCAGCAGAATTTGCAGGGAACGCAAAGAAAAATGGATTTGGTGTCATTCTGGCAGCAGCTGGAAAGGCAGCACATCTGGGCGGCGTTCTGGCTGCGCATACCACACTGCCGGTAATCGGAATTCCAGTAAAGTCCTCAACTTTGGATGGATTGGATGCACTGCTGGCAACGGTTCAGATGCCGAAGGGCATTCCGGTGGCTACTGTTGCAATTGATGGTGCAGCAAATGCAGCAATTCTGGCTGCACAGATGCTTGCTCTGTCGGATCCGGAAATTGATGCCAAGCTGGAACAGATGAAAGCGGATATGGAACAGGGCGTAAAGGAAAAAGACGCAAAGATTTCAGCAGAATATCATTCCTGATGCTGTCGATTGAGAGTCTGTTTCAGCGGATTTGCTGAGAATGGATTCTGATTTAAATTGTAAATTAAAAAATATGGAGGAAACAAAAATGGCAAACTGGGAAAAGAAAGAACAGCTCTATGAGGGCAAGGCTAAGAAAGTATTCGCAACACAGGATCCGGAAGTTGTAATTGTAGACTACAAGGATGACGCAACCGCATTCAACGGTGAAAAGAAGGGTACGATTGTTGGTAAGGGCGTTATCAACAACCGCATGTCCAACTACATCATGAAGCAGCTGGCAAAGGAAGGTGTTCCGACTCATCTGGTAGAGGAGCTGAGCGATCGTGAAACCGCAGTCAAGAAGGTTTCCATTGTTCCGCTGGAAGTGATTGTAAGAAATGTAGCTGCCGGCAGCTTTTCTAAGCGCATGGGCGTAGAAGAGGGTAAGGCACTGCTCTGCCCGATTGTGGAGTTCAGCTACAAGTGCGATGAACTGAACGATCCGTTCATCAATGATGACTATGCACTGGCACTGGGTTTGGCAACACAGGAAGAAATCGACACCATTAAGAACTATACTCGCAAAGTTAACGAAGTTCTGAAGAAGTTCTTCCTCAGCATCGGCATTCGTCTGATCGACTTCAAGATTGAATTCGGACGCCTGGCAGATGGCACCATCATTCTGGCAGATGAGATTTCTCCGGATACCTGCCGTCTGTGGGATGTTAAGACCAACGAGAAGCTGGACAAGGATCGTTTCCGCAGAGATATGGGCGGTACCGAAGAGGCTTATCATGAAGTCATGAAGCGTATCTTTGGAGAATAATCAATGGGTGGATTTTTTGGCGCAGTTTCCGCCAACGACTGCATTTCGGACGTTTTTTTTGGAACAGACTATCACTCTCATCTTGGAACAAGACGTGGCGGTATGACATCTTATGCAAAGGAACTGGGATTTCAGCGGAACATTCACAGCATTGAAAACTCTCCTTTCCGGACAAAATTTGAAAAAGATGTAGAAAAAATGAGGGGCAATATTTGTATCGGCTGCATTAGCGATACAGACCCTCAGCCGATTATGGTGCGGTCCAAGCTGGGACTTTATGCAGTTTGTTCTATCGGCGTCATTCAGAATGCCAGAGAGCTTTCCGAAGAGCTGCTGGAAAATGGATGCGCCAACTTTGAGACAATGAGCAGCGGAAGCATCAATTCCGGTGGCTTGATCGGTGCATTGATCGCACAGAAGTCCTCTTTTGTGGAGGGCATCCGTTATGCACAGGAAAAAATTGAGGGTACCATGTCTCTGGCAATCATGACAGAGGATTCAATTCTTTGCGCACGAGACAAAAGTGGTCGCCTTCCCATTTTGATTGGAGAGCGTTCTGATGGATATTGCTTTTCCTTTGAGTCGTTCGCCTATCAGAAGCTTGGATATGAGACGTGTCATGAATTAAAGGCAGGAGAGATCCTGAAGCTAACAAAGGATGGCTACGAAATTTTGGCGGAGGGAACCGATCAGATGAAAATCTGTACGTTCCTCTGGACATACTATGGATATCCCACTGCTTGCTACGAGGGCGTAAACGTGGAGCTGATGCGGACACGAAACGGCGAGATCATGGCAGAGTCGGATATGAAAAACGGAAAGCTTCCGGACGTGGATTTTGTTTGCGGTATTCCGGATTCCGGCGTTCCCCATGCCATTGGCTATGCCAATAAGAGCGGAATTCCGTTTGCTAGACCTTTTATCAAGTACACCCCGACATGGCCGAGAAGCTTTATGCCGACAAATCAATCCATGCGGAATCGTGTTGCAAAAATGAAACTGATTCCTGTTCCGGAATTGATTCGCGGAAAGAAGCTTTTGTTTGTAGATGACAGCATTGTAAGAGGCACACAAATGCGGGAAACGGTAGAGTTTCTCTATGAAAACGGTGCGAAGGAAGTTCACATGCGATCTGCCTGTCCGCCGATTATGTATGGCTGTAAATACCTGAACTTTTCCAGAAGCACATCTGAGCTGGAACTGATTGCCAGACAGATTATTGATGAAAACGAGGGGATTGCAGGAATACAGTACATTGATGAGTACAGCAATGCTAATACAGAACGCGGTAAGCTGCTTCGGGATGAGATTTGTCGGCGGTTGAAGCTGACATCTTTGGAATTCCAGTCTTTGGAAGGCACAATTCAAGCAGTCGGGAAACCGGAATGTCACCTGTGTTCCTATTGCTGGAATGGAAGGGAATGATTGAGTTGATGACAGGACTGCATGAGGAATGCGGTGTATTTGGCGTTTATTCTCCGCAGACGGCAGACGTGGCAGCAATGACTTATGCGGCACTCTATGCGCTGCAACATCGTGGACAGGAGAGCTGCGGAATCGTTGTAAATGACAGAGGAATTTTTTCACATCATAAAGATCTCGGACTGGTACCGGAAGTATTTCATCACGATCAGATTGAAAGACTCGGACAAGGGAATATTTCGATCGGTCATGTGAGATATTCAACTACTGGAAAGCCAAGCCGTTCTAATGCGCAGCCAATCGTTGTGCGTCATGTGAAAGGACCGATGTCGATTGCACATAACGGAAATCTGGTAAATGCACATGAATTGCGAAAAAAATATGAGCTGAAAGGCGCTATTTTTCACACAACCAATGATACAGAAGTCATTTCTTATGCAGTGACGGAACAGCGTCTGAAGCGTTCCTCTATTGAGGAAGCTGTAGAGTATGCGATGTATGATCTTCGTGGCGCATATTCGCTGGTTGTGATGTCACCGCAGAAATTGATCGCAGCACGGGATCCTAATGGTTTTCGTCCGCTGTGCATGGGAAAGTGCAAGGATGGCAGCATTGTCTTTGCATCGGAGACCTGTGCACTGGACAGTGTGGGTGCTGAGTTTGAACGGGAAGTAGAACCGGGAGAGATTGTTGTCGTGGACAGCGAGTCAGTCCGCTCCATTCGGACGCATTGCGGAAGAAAACCCAGTCTTTGCGTTTTCGAATATGTTTACTTTGCCCGTCCAGATTCGGTGATCAATGGATGCTGTGTGCATGATGCGAGAATTCGTGCCGGAAAGCTGCTGTGGAAAGAGCATCCGGTAGAAGCGGATGTAGTCATCGGTGTTCCGGACAGCGGTTTGGATGCTGCGCTTGGCGTTTCGCAGGCTTCCGGAATTCCTTATGAAGTTGGTTTTGTCAAGAATCGTTACGTGGGGAGAACATTCATTCAGCCCTCTCAGAAAATGCGGACAGATTCTGTTCGGATCAAGTTGAATGTCGTAAAAAGTGTGGTCGCTGGGAAGCGTGTCATTCTGGTGGATGACAGTATTGTGCGTGGCACGACCTGTCAGCGGATCGTAAATCTGCTGCGGGAGGCTGGCGCACGGGAAGTGCATATGCGAATCTCATGTCCGCCTTTTACAAACCCCTGCCATTTTGGCGTGGACATTGACAGCAAAGAAAATCTGATTGCCTGTCAGATGACCATTCCGGAAATTTGTAAACATATTGGCGCTGACACATTGGGATATTTGAGCATAGATGGGGTGCAGTCGCTGGCATCGCCGGAAATGAAGCCCATGGAGGGATTCTGTACGGCATGCTTTACCGGCAACTATCCCATCGAAGTTCCAAAGGAAATGCCAAAGGATAAGTTTGAAAAGAAGATTGGCGAAGAATAACAGGACAAAAAACGGAGGTAAAACGAAATCATGGAGAGCTATTCAGAGAGCTATAAAAAGGCAGGCGTAGACGTCACCGCTGGCTATAAGGCAGTCGCATTGATGAAGTCCCACATTGCCAGAACCATGACGCAAAATGTTTTGACAGATATTGGCGGCTTTGGCGGTCTTTATGCACTTGACGTGGCTGGAATGCAGCAGCCGGTATTGGTTTCCGGTACAGATGGTGTCGGCACAAAACTGAAAATCGCCTTTCTGATGGACAAACATACCACAATCGGTATTGACTGCGTGGCAATGTGCGTAAACGATATCATTTGCTGTGGTGCAAAGCCGCAGTTCTTCCTGGACTACATTGCACTGGGAAAAAACGTTCCGGAAAAGGTTGCAGCAATTGTTTCCGGTGTGGCTGAGGGCTGCGTACAGGCAGGCTGCGCACTGGTTGGCGGCGAAACTGCCGAGATGCCGGGCTTCTATCCGGAGGACGAGTATGATGTCGCTGGCTTTGCCGTTGGTGTGGTGGATCGGAACAAGATTCTGGATTCCAACACACAGAAGGCTGGCGATGTGCTGATCGCTCTGCAGTCCAGCGGTGTACATTCTAACGGATATTCTCTGATTCGGAACGTATTCACCGTAAACAGCCAGAATCTGGCACGGTATTTTCCGGATCTGGGTACCACTCTTGGCGAGTGTCTGCTGACACCGACCAAGATCTATGTGTCTGCAATCCAGAGCCTGCTGCAGGAAGTTCCTGTAAAGTCTATTGCACACATCACAGGCGGCGGCTTCTACGAGAACATTCCCCGTGCACTGAAGAAGGGACTTTCCGCAAAAATCAACCGTAATGATGTTCAGGTTCTCCCGATTTTTGATCTGATTGCAAAAACCGGAAACATTCCGGAACATGATATGTTTAATACATTTAACATGGGCGTTGGCATGATGGTTTGCGTTTCTGCGGAAGATGCAGACCGTGCAGTTCGTGTACTGAACGAAGCCGGCGAAACTGCCTATGTGCTGGGTGAACTGGTAGAGTCTGACGAGGGCGTTATTTTAGGATAAGTTTGTACGAAAGGCGGTGCGGAAGGTGAAAAATATTGTTGTACTCGTTTCCGGCGGCGGAACGAATTTGCAGGCTTTGATCGATGCGCAGAAAGCTGGAAAAATTCCGAACGGCCGAATCACTTGTGTGATTTCGTCAAATGCAGATGCATATGCGCTGGTACGTGCCAAAGAAAATGGAATTGGAACACGGGTGCTTTCTCCGAAGTCCTATCCGACAAAGTCTGCGTATGCGGATGCACTTCTTGAAGCACTGTTTCAGGAGTATGCGGATTTGATCGTGCTGGCAGGCTTCATGACCATTCTGGATGAAAAGGTTATTCGTGCCTATCATAATCAGATCATCAATGTACATCCGTCTTTGATCCCGTCTTTCTGCGGTGCCGGCTACTATGGGCTTCGTGTTCATGAGGCAGCGCTGGAGCGTGGTGTCAAGTACACGGGTGCGACGGTGCATTTTGTCAATGAGATTGCCGATGACGGTCCGATCATTTTGCAAAAGCCGGTTGCTGTACAGCCAGATGATACGCCTGAAATTTTGCAGAAGCGTGTGATGCAAGAGGCAGAGTGGCTGATTTTGCCGCGAGCAGTCAGCTTGTTCTGTGACAATAAATTAGAAGTAAAGGGAAGAACTGTTCGTGTCCTGAGCTAAAGTATTTGGCATGGGAGATGAAAGGGTTTGTTCGTGCAGGAGGAATTCTATGAAAATGGTATCTTTGCAGCAGGAGCTGCAGCAAAATTCCTATCCGGGCAGAGGCATTGTCCTCGGCTGTTCTCCGGATGGACGTTATGCAGTTTCCGCTTATTTTATTATGGGACGAAGCGAAAACAGCCGAAATCGTGTGTTTGTCACAGATGGTGACGGAATCCGTACTCAAGCGTTTGATCCGTCTAAGATGGTGGATCCCAGCCTGATCATTTACGCACCGGTTCGTGTGCTTGACGACTATACAATTGTTACCAATGGCGATCAGACCGATACGATCTATGATTTGATGAAGGTAGGAAAGACGTTTGAGGAATCGCTGCGCACACGGGAGTTTGAGCCGGATGCGCCGAACTACACACCGAGAATTTCCGGATTGATTGACCAGACAAATCATGGCTTTTCTTATGCGCTTTCCATTTTGAAGAGTGCAGATGGCGATCCTGCTTCGTGCCAGAGATACACTTTCACTTATTCCAATCCCCGTCCCGGCATCGGTCATTTCATTCACACCTACGAAAATGACGGGAATCCGCTACCCAGCTTTTCTGGGGAGCCGAAAAAGGTGGAAATTTCCGGCGATATCGATACATTTACGACTATGCTTTGGAAAAGCCTGAATGCGGACAATAAGGTTTCTCTCTTTGTTCGCTACATCGATTTGAAAACAAATCAGGCTGAAACACGTCTTATTAATAAGAACCAGTGAGGAGGTTCCCCTATGTCCAATGAAATGCAGTTGAAATATGGATGCAACCCCAACCAGAAGCCTTCCCGAATCTACATGGAGGATGGTAGTAGTCTGCCAATTACCGTACTGAACGGTAAGCCCGGCTATATCAATTTGCTGGATGCTCTGAACGGCTGGCAGCTGGTTTCTGAACTGAAGGAAGCTACTGGCATGTGTGCAGCAACTTCGTTTAAGCATGTATCTCCGGCTGGTGCAGCAGTTGGCACACCGCTTTCGGATACGCTGAAGAAGATCTACTTTGTAGATGATCTAGGAGAACTTTCTCCGCTGGCATGTGCTTATGCACGTGCACGAGGTGCAGACCGCATGTCCTCTTATGGCGATTTCATTGCGCTGTCGGATGTCTGCGATGTGCCAACCGCAAAGATGATTCAGCGTGAGGTTTCTGATGGTATCATTGCGCCTGGCTATGAGCCTGAGGCACTGGAAATTCTGAAGTCCAAGAGAAAGGGCACTTACAATATCGTTCAGATTGATGCTTCCTATCGTCCGGCTGAATTGGAGCGGAAGCAGGTGTTCGGCATCACATTTGAACAGGGTCATAACTTCCTGAAAATTGACAAGGATATGCTCCAGAATGTTGTCACTGAGAAGCAGGAAATCCCGGAGGATTATCAGCGTGATCTGGTGATTTCTCTGATCACATTGAAGTATACCCAGTCCAACTCTGTTTGCTATGTCAAGGATGGTCAGGCAATCGGTATCGGCGCTGGACAGCAGTCTAGAATCCACTGCACCCGTCTTGCCGGAAATAAGGCAGATATCTGGTGGCTGCGGCAGCATCCCAAGGTAATGGGTCTTCAGTTTGTAGATGGGATTCGCCGTCCGGATCGTGACAATGCCATTGATGTGTACATTTCGGATGAATACATGGACGTTCTTGCTGATGGTGTATGGGAAAACACCTTCAAGGTGAAGCCGGAAGTGTTCACCAAGGAAGAACAGAAGGCATGGCTGGCACAGAACACCGATGTTTGCCTCGGATCGGATGCATTTTTCCCGTTTGGTGATAACATTGAGCGTGCACACAAGAGCGGTGTTGCGTATATTGCAGAGCCGGGCGGATCGATTCGTGATGATCATGTCATTGCAACTTGCAACAAGTACGGCATTGCAATGGCATTTACCGGAATTCGTTTGTTCCACCATTGATCGGAGGTTGCATCATGAAAATATTGGTAGTTGGCGGCGGCGGCCGTGAACATGCAATCATTATGAAGCTTGCGGAAAGTCCGCAGGTAGACGCACTGTATTGTGCTCCCGGAAATGGCGGGATTGCAAAGTATGCGGAATGCTTTCCGGTAAAGGCGACTGATATTGATGGAATTGTTGCGCTGGCAAAAAAACTGGAAGTAGACTATGTCTTTGTTGCACCGGATGATCCGCTGGTAATGGGCATGGTAGATGCATTGCAGGCAGAGGGGTTCCATACATTTGGTCCGAAGAAGAATGCAGCAATTCTGGAGGGGAGCAAGGTCTTTTCCAAGGATTTGATGCAGAAGTACCATATTCCGACTGCGGAATATCATGTGTTCCACACACCGGCTGATGCGCAGGCATTTTTGAAAGAGGCGAACACCTATCCGACTGTCATCAAGGCTGATGGTCTGGCACTTGGAAAAGGCGTTGTCATTGCGCAGAACGAGGAAGAAGCTTTCGCTGCCATTTCATCCATTATGGAGGACAAAATTTTCGGAGAGAGCGGTTCTCAGATTGTCATCGAAGAATTTCTCACAGGTCCGGAGGTTTCTGTTCTGAGCTTTACGGATGGAAAAACCGTTGTTCCGATGGTATCCTCCATGGATCATAAGCGTGCGCTGGACGGAGATATGGGCTCGAATACTGGCGGTATGGGAACGGTTGCACCGAATCCGTACTATACGCCGGAAATTGCCAGAGAATGTATGGAAACAATTTTCCTGCCGACGATTCATGCCATGCAGAAGGAGGGCAGACCGTTTCAGGGCTGTCTGTATTTTGGCTTGATGCTGACACCCAAGGGACCGAAGGTAATTGAGTATAATTGCCGGTTTGGCGATCCGGAAACGCAGGTAGTTCTGCCGCTTCTGAAAACAGATTTGGTGGAGATCATGCAGGCAATCTGGGAAGAAAAGCTAGATCAGCTGGAAATCCAGTGGAAGGACGAGAGCGCTGCATGCGTTGTTATGGCAAGCGGCGGCTATCCCAAGAAGTACACCACTGGTTTGCCAATCTCCGGTTTGGATGAAAATGGACAGATCGAAGGCTGCTTCGTTTACCACGCCGGAACAAAACTAGGAGATGGAAAAATCCTGACTTCCGGTGGCCGTGTGCTGGGCGTTACTGCAACCGCAGATTCCTTGCGGAATGCACTGAAAACGGCATATGCTGGCGTGGAAAAAATCACATTTCAGAATGCACATTATCGAAAGGATATTGGTCAGCGTGCACTAAAAGCACTGCCGGAATTATAATTTGGAAATGCAATAAAAGAAAAGCACTCGGAGGCGTTGTATGAATTTTCGTTTACCTGTTTTACGGGAAAAAACCACAAAATTGACAACGGCTCCGGGCGTTTATTTGATGAAAAATCAGCGGTCAGAGATCATCTACATTGGGAAAGCCAAGAATCTGAAAAATCGAGTGACAAGTTATTTTCGAGAATCTGCGGATCATACACCAAAAGTGGCGAGTATGGTTGAGCACGTATACGATTACGATTTCATTGTTACCGATTCAGAATATGAGGCATTGGTTCTGGAGTGCAGTTTGATTAAGCAGCATCAGCCCAAGTATAACATTCTGCTGAAAGATGATAAAGGGTATAGCTACTTGTGTTTTTCCCACGAAGCGTATCCACGGTTGACTGCGGAGAAAAATAAGCAGAAAGACGGCGATTATCTTGGTCCGTATATGAGCGGCTTTGTCACACAGGAAACGGCACAGGAGACAAACCGTGTATTTCGCCTGCCAACTTGTAACCGCCGCTTTCCACAGGATTTCCGAAAAGGTCGTCCTTGTCTGAACTATCACATCCAGCAATGCATGGGTGTTTGCCGTGGGAATATTTCGCAGGAAAGCTATGCGGAAATCATTCGTCAGGCGAAGTCCTATATTCAGATGGGAAGCGCAGATTCTGTAAAGCGAATGCAGGAGGAAATGGAAAAAGCTGCGGAAGCATTGGACTTTGAACGTGCAGCGATGCTGCGAGACCGTATCTCAGCAATTTCAAAAGCAGGGGAAACTCAGAAGATTCTGGATGCTGCATTGCAGGAGGCCGATGTGATCGCCATGGCAGAGAACAGCGGGATGCAGTGTGTTTCCGTTCTGCGGTATCGTGGGCGGAGATTGTTTGACAAGGAACCGTTTTTCTTTCGGGAAACGGTGTCACGGGAAGAACTAATAGAGTCTTTTTTGATGCAGTATTATGAGCATCGAAGAACGGATATCCCCAAAAGCATTGTCTTGGAATTTTCCATTCCATCACAGGAGACGTATGAAAAGCTTTTTTCTGATTTTGTTGGGAAAAAGGTGTCTCTCACAGTGCCGCAGCGGGGAATACTCTGCCAGTTTGTACAGTTGTCCAGAAACAATGCCAGCGAAGAACTTGCCATCCGGTTCAACCGGACTGCAAAGGAAGTGCAGGCGCTGGAGGAACTGGGAACAGCGCTGGGACTCTCAAAACCGCCGCAGTACTTGGAAGCCTATGACATTTCCAACCTTTCGTCGACTTCTATGGTGTGCGGAATGGTTGTGTTTGAAAATGGGCGTCCGCTCAAGCGAGCCTATAAGCGGTTTCGGATGAAAGAGCATGTGACGCAGGATGACTACGCCTGTATGCGTGAGGCGATTACCCGCCGTTTGGAGCACTATCGTGCACAAGATGATGAGGGCTTTGCAAGACTGCCGGATTTGATTTTGCTGGACGGCGGACAGGGGCATGTGAACACGATTCTTCCGGTGGTACAGCAGTTTGGTCTGCCGATTCCGGTGTTTGGAATGGTAAAAGATCAAAAGCATCGGACTCGTGCAATTTCCAGTGTGGGCGGTGAAATTTCGCTCTCCTCAAATTGTGCTGCATTTCACTTGCTGACGAGAATTCAGGATGAGGTGCACCGATTTTCTGTGGCGTATATGCACAGTCTGCATGCGAAATCCTCCTATCAGCTGGCATTGACAAAAGTGCGTGGAATCGGAGAGAAGAAGGCACAGAAGCTGCTGCTCCATTATAAGACCATTCTGCAGATGCAGAAAGCTGCACCAGAAGAATTGGCAAAGGTTGCAGGTGTAAATTTGAAGATTGCACAGGAACTCTATGCTGTTGTTCAGGAGATAAGTGCTTCCTCAAAAGCATAGGAAATATTTCAAATATCAGAAAGGAAGAAACAGATATGCGTGTCATTGCCGGAAGTGCCAAAGGACGAAAACTAAAAACCCTAGAGGGAATGGAAGTACGGCCGACGACAGACAAGGTAAAAGAAGCTGTTTTTTCCTCCATTCAATTTGATTTGCCCGGTGCAGAAGTGCTTGATCTCTTTTCCGGCAGCGGTCAGATGGGAATTGAAGCGCTGAGCCGTGGGGCGAATCATGCTGTTTTTGTAGATCGTGCAGCAAATTCTCTTCGTGTCACGCGAGAAAATCTGGAATCGCTGCAATTTCTTTCCGACGCTTCACTTCACCAGATGGATGCGCTTTCTTTTCTACAATCTACGGCAGCACAGTTTGATATTGCCATTCTGGATCCGCCGTATCGAAAGGGAATCCTCATGCAGGTTTTGCCGTTGCTGGAAAGCAAAATGCATCCGGACGGAATTGTCATCTGTGAGCATGAGACGGGATTAGAGCTTCCAGAAAACGTGGGCATGCTTTGCTTGACCAAGCAGCGGAAATATAGCACAATCACAATTACCACGTATCTGTGCAAAAGGGAAGAGGTGTAATCATGGAGCGAATTGCTGTGTGTCCCGGAAGTTTTGATCCGGTTACCATCGGGCATCTGGACATCATCACAAGAGCCTCGAAGCTCTTTGACCGTGTTATCGTTCTGGTTTCAAAGAACATTATGAAAACAAACGAAAGCTTTACGCCGCAGGAACGGAAAGACATGATCCTTTGTGTGACAAAGCATCTTTCTAATGTGCAGGTAGATATTTCAGACGGACTTTTGGCAGATTATGTGAAAGATGCCGGTGCAATTGCCATTGTAAAAGGGCTTCGGGCGGTAAGTGATTTTGAGTACGAATTTCAGATGGCACTGGCAAATCGAAAGCTGTACGCAGGCGCAGAGACGGTTTTTTTGACGACTACTGCGGAAAATATGTATCTAAGTTCCAGCGTAGTCAAGCAGATTGCAACATTTGGCGGTGATATCAGCCACTTTGTTCCCCCTGAGATTTTAGAATTGATTGAAAAACGATTGGTAAAGGAGAGGCTCTCATGACAATTGAAGAAATTTTGAGTGATATGGATGATCTGTTAGAACGTTCACGGCCGATCCCGTTTGCACCTCATAAAGCTGTGATCGATGCGGATCGGATGCGGGAACTTTTGAACGAAGCACATCTGAACATTCCGGCAGAAATCAAACGTGCGAAGCTAATCGATTCAGATTGTGACCGAATCATTAATGAGGCAAGAAGCAAGGCAGAGGCAATTGTACAGGAGGCGGAAGCCCGTGCAAAGCGGATGCTTTCCGAACAGGCAATTTTGCAGGAGGCAAAACAACGGGCGCTGGATATGCTGACCAAGGCGCAGAATGGCTCAAAGGAGATCAAGAGCGCAGCAGAAAAGTATGTCGATCATTTGCTGACTGATGTGGAAACCTATTTGCAGAATGGTTTGCAGGAAGTAAAACAAACAAAAAGCAGAATTGAAGGCGTAAAAAAATAATAAAATTAAGTTTTGAAAAAGATTTTATAAAAAAGAAAATGTACGTCCACATTTTTTTGCTATACTAAAAGAAATGAAAGAGGCCATTTCAAGATACTGTCCAATTACGATTTTATCGTTTTACTTTTGAAATAAATGTATTCGGCCGCCATGGGAAAGGATGAAGTACGTTCATGGATAAAATTGACGCCATGCTCATTACACTGCTGCAGGAAAATGCAAGAGCGCCGCTGAAATTGCTGGCTTCCAAGGTGTTCCTCTCTGCACCGGCAGTTTCTTCTCGAATCGATAAGCTGGAAAAACAGGGAATTATTTTGGGATATAATACAATTATTGACCGTCAGAAATTAGGATATCACATCACAGCGTTCATAAACTTGGAGCTCTCGGCGGATCAGAAATCGGAGTTTTATCCATTTATCAACAGCTGTCCGAATGTGCTGGAATGCAACTGCGTTACTGGTGTTTATTCTATGCTGATCAAAGTGGCTTTTCCGTCCACACAGGAATTGGATACTTTTATTGGGAAGATTCAGAGATTTGGAAATACTTCGACGCAGATTGTGTTCTCTACGCCGGTCCCGCATCGAGAGATCATTGTTGAACCGAATACCAATCTATAAAATCGTTTTGTCTTGAATTTTTATTTTGCCGCAGTGGAATAGTACATTTCGTCTATTTGCTGCGGCTTTTTTCATAACATAGGTGGTGTAATATGATAAAGTTTATTCTCGGTGGCGCTGGATGCGGAAAATCTACAGCATTGATTCGCAAAATTCAGCGTAAAGTGCAGGAAGAAGAGGAAATCCTGACATTGGTTCCGGAGCAATTCTCTTACGAGTTTGACAAAAAACTCTATCACATTCTGGGTGCAAAGCAATTTAATCGTTTGGAAACACACAGCTTTAAATCTCTAGCACGTGCTATTTTCCAGCGTTACGGAAGCACGCCGGATGGCAAGGAAAATGCAGATGATCTCACACGAACTGCACTTCTGTATCAGGCAATTCAGCAGGTTGCTACTCGGGAAAATAAGCTAACCATTTTGAAAAAGCAATGTCAGCAGACTGCATTTGTGGATGAGGTTTCCATGCTGCTGTCCCAGTTTCGTCGGAGCGGTATCACGCCAGCGTTTCTCTACGAGAGCTGCGGCACATTAAATGGCCGTCTGCTGGAGAAAACCATGGATCTGTTCCATATCTATCAGGCATATGATTGCTTGCTGGAAGCACATCACCTCAAGGATGTGGAAACTGAACTGACAGAAGCAGCAGCAATTGCCAACGGGCAGGATGCGTTTCTGGGAAAAACACTGTTCCTCGATGAGTTTGAGAGCTTCACAGAGGATGAATACGAACTGCTGCAAGTGCTCTTTGCGTTATGTAAAGATGTGGTGATTGCACTGCGAACGGATGAAAAAGAGCAGAAACCATTTTCGCTATTTGAAACCGTAAACGAAACACGATACCGGCTCTCCAGAATGGCATCAGAACTACATATTCCAGTGGATACCCTGTATTGTAATACGGCATACCGTTTTCACACGCCGGATCTCGCATGGCTGAGCCATCATGTTTTTCGGAGTACAGCTGCATTTTGTGATAAGTCAGAACAAATTCATATTTTAGAAGCTTCTACGCCGAATGAAGAAGCGGAGTTTGTCTGTGCGACGATTCGGCGGCTGTTGGCACAGGATCAAGCCCTGCGCTGCCGGGATATTGCAGTGCTCACCAATCAGTTTTCCGATTACCAAAGTGTGCTGGAAACTACAATGCTGCGCTATGAGATTCCGTACCATATGGATGAGAAGCAATCCATTTTGCATGCGCCGTTGATGATATATTTGCACACCCTATCCAGTCTGATGCAGAAAAAACATCCAAGTACGGAGCTTTTGATGCGCCTTGGAAAGACTGGCATGACAGTATGCACGCTATCGGAAATCTCCATTCTGGAAAATTACTGCTACGCTTGGCAGATCGACGGAGCAACGTGGGAGAGGCCGTTTACCGGCGGTGATGCTGAAGTAGCCGAGAAACTTCGGCAAAAGCTTTGGACACCGTTTGAAGAACTGAAAAAATGTTGTAAGGGTGTAAAAGAAGGTGCAGCATATTGCCGTATTTTCTATGACTTTTGCATTGCACAGGGCGTGGAGGAACGGTTGACAGAGCAGCTCTCGCATATTGCCGAGGAATCTCAGCGAATGCAGGCACAGGAGGACTGGAATCACGTTTGGAATAGCTGGATTGATATTCTGGATCATATGGAACAGCTGTATGCGGATGTTCCCATGGAACTCTTAGAATTCTGTACCATTTTTCTGGCACTGACCAAGCACATTCAGCGTGTTGTTCCGCCAAGAACGCTGGATGCTGTAATGATTTCTCAGGGAAGTACAGCACGTCTGAATGCGCCAAAAATCGTTTTTCTCCTTGGTGTTTGTGAAGGAACTTTTCCGGCTGCTGCAAGCGGAAATGGCATCTTTTCAGAGAAAGACTTTTTGAAGATGGAAAAGGTGAAAATCCCAGTCACCAAGCCAAAGGAAGCACAAATGGCGGATGCACGCCTTGCTGCCTATAAGCTGCTCTCCGCTGCTTCCCATACGCTTTACTTAACATATCCGTTGGTCGATATCACACAGCAAAAGTGCTATCCAGCTTCCGTCCTGCTCCAAATCCAGCGGATGTTTCCACGGGCAGAAGCGCTAAAACAGCAGTGCATTGCGTTTTGCGGCTCTTATTATGCGACAACATTGCATGCCGCCTATTATCGCTATGTACAGGATTATTCTGAATATGGCTCAGATACTGCCAGCATTGAAGCAGTTTTGATGCGGGATCCATTTTATCAAAAGCGCCTGCTCCATTTGGAAAATCTTGTGCAAAACGGGCAGGGAAATCCAGAGGATCCGCTGTTTCAAGTGAAGAATCCGGATTTGATGCAGCGATATTTGGGAAATAGCATCCAGCTTTCCGCCAGTGCGCTCAATCGGTATCAGCTCTGTCCGTTTCAATATTTTTGTCAGGATATTCTGCATCTGTTTCGCCGGCAGAAAGTGCAAATGGCTGGAGCTGGAAGCGGCAGTATGATTCACTATTGTCTGGAACAAATTCTAAAGCAATATGACCGAGATGCATTTCTGGCATTGACACCGGAAAAACTGCTTTCAAGTACGGTACAGTATGCCGAAAAGTTCTGGGAAAATGAAATGGGCGGAGATTTCTCGAAGAGTTTTCGGGAGCAGGCAGTGTACTCCCATGTGGTTTCTGGAATGCAGGAGCTGATGCGGCATTTGCAGGAGGAATTCTCTCACTCTAAATTTTATCCACGTTATCTGGAATTGCCCATTTCCCCGTCCTCAAAGGATTTTCCGCCAGTGGATTTATGCACAAGGGATGGTCAAAAAATCTGCTTGACCGGAAGCGTGGATCGTGTCGATGTTTGTCAGGAGGCAGACCAGCTGTGGGTGCGTGTGGTGGACTATAAGAGTGATGCAAAACAATTCTCTATTGGGAACCTGCTCTATGGTTTAGATTTGCAGATGCTGATTTACCTGTTCACGATTACATCACCCCAAACACTCCTCTCTGCAGCAAAGCCGGCAGGTGTGCTATATATGCCTTCCGGCAGTGCGCAAAGCGGATTGGTGCGAGGGGAAAACGGCTCTGTGCAAGAGTACTTTGAGAAGACCTATCGCATGAACGGTGTGCTTTTGAAAGACGCCAACCTGATTTCCTTGATGGAACCGGACGGAAATGGTATCTACATTCCGGCGCAGCTGGATGCCAATCATCAGCTGATTGAAAAGTCTGGAACATTTGTGACATGGGAACAGATGAAACATCTGCGGGAATATGTTTTTCAGCAAATGATTCACATGGCAGAGCAGATTTATCACGGTGAGATCGATGCGAATCCGCTTCGTCTGAAAGAAAAGAGCGGTTGCACGTATTGTAGTTATGCGGCAATTTGTGGAAATGCAAGCCAGACGCATGGAAGATGTCTGGAAGGCAGAATGAGTGATCGAGAAAAGCAGATGCTGGCACTGCTGGAAAAGGGGGAAGATGCATAATGGCATGGACGGAACAACAGGAGGCGGCGATTACCACAAGAGATTGCGGTCTGATCGTATCAGCTGCTGCCGGAAGCGGTAAGACATCTGTGTTGGTAGAACGTCTGCTTCGCATTTTAATGGAGGAAGATCCGGAAAAGCGTGTTCCGGCAGACCGGATGATTGTTGTCACCTTTACCAACGATGCTGCTGCGGAGATGAAAACAAGACTACATCAGGCGTTGGATTTGCAGATCGAACAGCATCCGGAAAATAAATGGCTGTATCAACAGCAGATTTTGCTGCAAAGTGCGCATATTTCGACCATTAGTTCTTTTTGCTTTGATTTTATTCGAGATAATCTTAGCGACAACGGCATCACTGCTGGATTTCGCATCTTGAATGACACAGAGAGCAAGCTGATGGAGTCAAAGGCAGCAGATGCGGTTTTGAATCAGTGGTATACAGCGCATTCGGAGGAGATGAAAATTCTTTGGAATTGTTTCTGCGAGAAAAACGATACGCCTATTGAACGAATTTTGCTGGAGCTGCACCATTTCTTCGGCTCTGTTCCGTTTCGGGAACAGTGGCAGAAGAAAGTTCTCTCAGAGTTGGAAAAACCGCTGTCGGAAACGGTATATCACAAAAAGTTTCAAGAAAGCTTTGAACAGCTTCTGGAAAATTCTCTGGATGATGCACGGGAAGCGGTGGATATCGCCTCTGGTCTTTATGATACTGTGAAAGATAATACCGTTCTCCCATGGGTGCAGGAAGATCTTCGCTGTCTGGAAAAGCTGAAAATGCAGCTTGATGCCGGAGAAAGGGATACATCGCTGCTTGGAACTGCATTGCTGGAGAAGAGAAAATCAAGAAAGGACGGCAATAAGCGGTATCCAAGAGCAAAAAAGAATATTGTCAGTACGACAGACTATGATACCGTAAAAGCACTTCGGGATCGCTATTCGGTGGTGGAAGACCAGCTTTGTGAGATGATACAGAGCATTTTCCCTTATGAGGAATTGGACATCGCACAGCATCGCCAGCTTGCACCCATTTTCTTTTCATTGGAAAAGGATTTGTTTGATGCGATTTGGGAGATGAAGGTACAGCAAAACGTCCTTGGCTTTGATGATGCAGAACGCATGGCGTTGGAACTGCTTTCCAAAATTGACAAAAACGGAAAACTGCAGCCGTCTGCTCTGGCGAAAGAAATGGCGGATTTTTATCAGCTGATTATGATCGATGAATATCAGGATTCCAACAACAAGCAGGATGATATTTTTAAGTTGATTTCGAGAAATTGCATTGATCCGAAAACAGGCGATTTGCGATACGGGGAAAATGTTTTTCTGGTGGGAGATGTAAAGCAGGCGATCTATCGGTTCCGCTTGGCAAATCCGCAGAACTTTGTTTCCGCCATTCACTCTTCTGCAAATTCATCCAGTGTTTGTAAACATATCTCCTTGAATCGAAATTTTCGAAGTGTTCCCGCAATTCTGAATTTTGTAAACTATACTTGCGGTAATCTCATGTCATTGGACTGCGGAGATGTACAGTATGACGATGGAGAGGCGCTTCAGGCGGGCACTGCAATTTCTGCGATTTTGCCAGAGGAGGAGCAGGCGGTACATGTTGCAGTGCTGCATGAAAATGCAGATGGCGATGTGCAGCAGCAATATGTGATACGGCAGATTCAGAAAATGATTCAAAACAAAACCGTAGTTGCACAGAAAGATGGAACGCTCCGCCCCTGCGAATACTGTGATTTTTGTATTTTGTTGCGAGATCACACGTTATGCCATGAGTTTGCGCATGCTTTGGAACGAGCAGGAATTCCGGTGCGTGGAACAGAGGAAAAGGGATATTTACAGGCACGGGAGGTTAGCTTGCTCTTGGATATGCTGCGTGTCCTGGATAATCCGCTTTTGGATACTTCTCTTGCAGCGATTATGCTTTCTCCGATGTTTTGGTTTACGGCAGAGGAATTGGTACAACTGCGGATGCTCTCCAAGAAGTCGAGTCTATACGCTGATGTTTGTATGGCAATCGGCGTTATGCCGGCAGAAAAGGAATCATCTGCGGCATATCGGAAGGAACTTCCTGAACTTTTGCTGCAAAAATGTCAGGAACTCTATCAAATTTTACAGCAGCTTCGTCAGGATGCTGCGTTGATGACGCTGGAAAATCTGATTCATCGAATTTATGATCGAACCGATTTCCTGTCGGTTATGCAATTGACACAAGACGGAGAGCGAAAGCGTGCAAATTTGAATATGCTTTTGCAGTATGCACGGCAGTATGAGGAGAATCAGACATCTTCTGCCGGAGGTGTTTCAGGATTTTTGCGGTATATTGATTGGCTGGTAGAGAGTGGTAACGATTTTCGGCAGGTTGCGCCGAGTGCCGGAATTGAGAATGCGGTTGTCATTAAAACTATGCATGGTTCCAAGGGGCTGGAATACCCATTTGTCTTTTTGGGAAACTTGAATCGGAATTTTTCAGGAAACGAAAAGCGAAAGACAGCGCTGTTTTTGGATTCTGGAATGATTGGCTTTCGAATCAAGAACCCAGAGGAATACACAGAGGCGAAAACATTGCCATACTTGGTGCTGGAGCAGGAGATTGAGAAAAAGTCAAAGAGCGAGGAACTTCGGTTGCTATATGTTGCAATGACCCGTGCCAAACAGCAGTTGTTTTTGCCATTGGTTCAGGAAAAGCTGTATCAGGCAAAGAAGTATAAACTGGACGAATATGCGAAAGACATTCTGCCAGACGGAACGCTTCCCGCTTCGCTGGTTTTGTCAGCCAAAACCATGGCGGATTGGATTTGGATGTGTTTGGTTCTCCCTAATGATGCGACGCTTCAGAAGATCGTCAAACTTCCAGAAAAGAATTGGGATACACCGGCATGGATGGAACATCTTCAAATACAATATGAGGACGATTTGCCAGAGGTGATTGCAGAGGAAACAGAAACGCAGAAACATCTGCCGGATGCGGATCCGGCAGTCACTTCGGAAATCCTGCATATGATTGAGTTTCAGTATCAGTCTTCTGATGCGGAACGTGCCTCCCTGCTTAGTGTTTCTGCAATACAGGAGTCACAGAATCACAGTGCACCGATTTGGAAAAGACCCCAGTTTTTGCAAAAGACGAGAAAGCTTACCGGCGCAGAACGTGGTACGGCAATTCATACCTTTTTTCAATATGCGGATTTTAAGCGGGCAGAACTGGATGTGCCAGCAGAAATTGGACGACTTCAAACCCATGGGTTTTTGACAAAAGAGCAGGCTGCTGTGGTTCAACCAGAAACCATACAGTATTTTTTCAAGGATCCGATTTACCAGAGTATCAGAAGTGCAAAGCGTATTCTGCGGGAAAAGAAGTTCCTGGTATGTTGTAAGGATTTGAAGCTTTCTCCAAAGATGGAGGCTGTTTTGCAACAGTATCAGGGCTCTGACAGCATGATAAAGGGAATCATCGACCTTGCGTTTTCGGATGGAAAATCCTATACGCTATTGGATTATAAGACAGATGTGATTTCTTCGGAGGAACAGCTGATCGAACGATATCAGGAACAACTGATGCTCTATCGTGCAGCGCTGGAATGTATTAGCGGAATACAGGTTAAACAGTGCTATTTTTACAGCACGCATTTGCAGCGGAGCATTGAAGTGAAAGAATTGGAGGAAGAGAATTGATATGATGGATTTGACGGAGAAAAAAAGCGTGCATGCATTGCTTGCAAGACATGGATTTCATTTTTCCAAAAAATTTGGTCAGAACTTTTTGATTGATGATTCTGTTTGCCCGAGAATTGCGGAAGAGGGAAATGCGTGTGCAGGGTATGGTGTGCTGGAAATCGGTCCCGGTATTGGGACGTTGACACAGCAGCTGGCGTTGCGTGCGGAAAAAGTTGCGGCAGTCGAGATTGACACACGGCTACTTCCGATTCTACAGGAAACCGTTGGAAAGTTTGAGAATCTGCATGTGATACAAGGGGACATTTTGGAGTATGATATTCCGGCACTGTTGGAGCAGGAGTTCTCCGGACTTCGATGTGCGGTTTGTGCCAATCTGCCCTATTATATTACTACGCCGATTCTGATGCATCTTTTGGAGAGCGGTGCTGCCATCGATACCATTACCGTGATGGTGCAGAAGGAAGTCGCTGAAAAGCTGACTGCTAAAGTGGGAACAAGAGAATCTGGTGCAATTACTGTTGCAGTCAATTACTATGGTACGGCGGATATCCTGTTTCCTGTGTTGCGGGATAGTTTTCTTCCGCCGCCGAATGTGGATTCGGCAGTGATTCAGATTCAGGTGAAACAGCGGTATGCGGATATCACAAAGAATCCCTCACACTTCTTTGCAATGGTCAAGAATGGTTTTTCCCAGAGAAGAAAGACGCTGGTCAATGCGCTTTCTGCGACTATGGGATATGAAAAGCAGATGCTGATTTCAATATTGGAGGAAATGGAACTTCCGGAATCCGTTCGAATGGAAAAGCTGACAATGGAGCAGCTGATCTCTCTGAGCAATGCGCTTTCAGAAAGAGCAGTCGTGTAGATTTCATTGCAAAAAAGAAAAATCTCAGAAATTCAAAAAAAGTACTGGACAAATCGGTTCAAGTGTGGTATAATAAGCAATGATGAATCCTTTAAGTTGATCCCGTGAGGTTGACAAGGCGCTTCAGAAATTATAGCATACTCTATTTTTGCGATGTTGTAGTGCCTGCCCTGTCTGCCTGATGGGACAGGCATTTTTTGTTGCGGGAGGTGCGTATGGAAAAGAAAGCTTTGATTATGGATGAGAATGCGATTCGCCGTGCGGTGACAAGAATCACTTATGAGATTCTGGAGCGAAATCGTGGCGCTGAAAATCTTTGTATCATCGGAATCCTGTCCCGTGGCGTTGTGCTTGCGGAACGGATTGCCAAAAAGATATTCGATCTGGAACAGGTGCAGGTGGATTTCGGTGCATTGGATATCACTCCATATCGTGACGATCTTACCGCGGACGCATCTCATGCAGAACAGAGCAGCATTCACTTCCCTGTGCAGGATAAATGCGTGGTGATTGTAGACGATGTGCTGTATACCGGAAGAAGCTGCCGTGCGGCAATTGATGCGATTTTAGCTCTTGGCCGTCCGCAATGTATGCAATTGGCAGTGCTGGTAGACCGTGGACATCGAGAACTTCCGATTCGCCCAGATTACGTTGGAAAAAATGTGCCGACATCGCAAACAGAAACCGTATGCGTATCCATGCAGGAAATTGACGGCGTCGATTGTGTCGCAATTTATCAGGACACACCGGATAGAAAGAAGAAAATATGAAACAGAAAATTTTGATTCGAAATGTGCAGATCGTGCAGAAAGCAGTATTTCCACGGTGCGATATCTATATTGCAGATGGTATCATTCAGGAAGTTGCCGCAAAAATTGAAAGACCGGCAGATGTTGAAATCGATGGCTCTTCTTTGACTGCGCTGCCGGGATTGTTTGACATGCATGTCCATTTGCGTGATCCCGGTCAGACGCACAAAGAGGATATTCTGACAGGCGCTGCAGCTGCACTTGCCGGAGGCGTAACGGGTGTTGCCTGCATGCCGAATACAATCCCAGCCATTGATACTGTGGAAACGGTTTGCTATATCGTGGGAAAAGCGAAGCAAACCGGCGTGAAAGTGCATCCGGTTGGCTGCATTACCATGGGGCTGCAGGGCGAAACACTATGCGATTATGATGCCTTGAAAGAAGCTGGAATTTGTGCGATTTCGGATGACGGAAGACCGGTAGAGTGCGCGGAAACCATGCGCCAGGCATTGCAGGAGGCGTATCAGCGAAACATTCCGGTGATCTCTCATTGTGAGGATCTGTCCATCATTCATGGCGGTATTGTGAATCATGGCGTTGCTTCGGAAACGCTGCATGTCAAGGGAATGGATCGTGCTTCTGAGGATTATATTACAGCACGTGAGATCATTTTAGCAGCAACGACAAATACCGCCATTCACATTGCACATGTGAGCACCAGCGGCAGTGTGGAGATTGTTCGCCAGGCAAAGGCGCACGGTGTTCAGGTGACTTGTGAAACCTGTCCGCATTATTTCCTGATGACGGAGGAAGCCGTGCTTTGCCGGGATGCAGACTATCGAATGAATCCGCCACTTCGGACAGAAGAGGATCGAAAGGCGGTTTTGGCGGGTGTTCTGGATGGAACCATTGACTGTATTGTCACAGATCATGCCCCTCATTCACCGGAGGAAAAAGCAGATTTTGAGCATGCGCCAAACGGCGTCATTGGAATGGAAACCTCTCTGGCGGCTTCTCTGAAGCTGGTGCACGCCGGTTTGATGACACTTCCGGAACTTGTTGAGAAGATGGCAATTCGTCCACGCCAGATTCTGCATTTGCCGCAGGTGCAGATTGCACCGGGAGAAAATGCTGAACTGACACTGGTAGATCTGAATTACTGTTGGACGGTTGATCCGGAAAAAATGCATTCCAAGGCTAAAAATGTGATCTGGAAAGGAAAGATGCTGCAAGGAAAGGCGGTTCTGACGATTACAGATGGTGAAGTGAGATATCAGGATGCGCAATATTTTCAGTCGGGAAAGGAATAAGGAATATGTCATTTGATAGATTGATTGCACGGATTGACGAATTGAAAAATCCGTCTGTTGCCGGATTGGATCCGAAGCTGGAATATGTTCCTCGCTTTTTGAAGGATGCTTTCTTTGTTAAGGACGGACATACCTTGAAAGCCGCTGCCGGAGCGATTCTGGCATTTAATAAGGCTTTGATTGACGAACTTTGTGACATTGTTCCGGCAATCAAGCCGCAGGCAGCCTATTATGAGATGTATGGCTGGGAAGGTGTGCGGACACTGGCAGAAACCATTCGTTATGCACAGCAAAAGGGCATGTATGTTATGACAGATGGTAAGCGGAATGACATTGGCGCAACCATGACTGCATATGCAACAGCGCATCTGGGAAAAGTAATGGTAGATGGCGTGGAGCTGGAGCCATTTGGCGCAGATGCTTTGACTGTCAATGGATACCTTGGAACAGATGGAATCCAGCCGCTGCTGGATGTCTGCCAGAAGTATGACAAGGGAATCTTTGTTCTGGCAAAGACTTCGAATCCCTCTAGCGGGGAGCTTCAGGATCGGAAAATTGACGGCAAGTCGGTTTATGAGATCATGGGTGAAATGTGCGAAAAGTGGGGAGAACAGCAGATCGGAAAGTATGGCTACTCGGCAGTAGGTGCTGTAGTTGGTGCAACTTATCCGGAACAGCTGGCAGAACTGCGGGCAAAGCTTCCGCATACCATGTTCCTTGTTCCTGGCTATGGTGCGCAGGGCGGCGGCGCAAAGGGCGTTGCCGGTGCATTTGATGCCAACGGAAGAGGTGCCATTGTGAATTCTTCTCGTGCAATTATGTGTGCTTACCAAAAGGAAGAAAATTGTCCGGAAGAAGATTTCGCAAAGGCTGCCCGGAGAGAAGCAATCCGGATGCGGGATGATATCATGGCATATCTGCAAAAATAATGGTTATTCAAAAACAGTTTGTATGGACTGCGTAAAATAGAATGGCAAAAACGAGAATATAACAGAAAGGACTGGTGTCATGTCTTTATTGGAACGTGGCGATAAAGCCTATCTCCTTTTGGCAGACGGAACAATTTTTGAAGGGCTGCATTTTGGTGTAAAAGGAACGGCATTGGGAGAAGTTGTATTTACAACTGGTATGACTGCTTATCAGGAGACCTTGACGGATCCGAGTTATTACGGTCAGCTTGTCACACAGACTTTTCCGCTGATTGGCAACTATGGCGTGAATCAAGCAGACAGCGAATCTGCACAGTCGTACATTGGCGGATATATTGTCCGTGAATGGTGCGATACACCGTCGAACTTCCGAATGGAAGGAAACATTGATGAATTTCTGAAGGAACAGAATATTGTCGGTATCTACAACATTGACACAAGAAAGCTGACACGCATCATCCGTGAAGTTGGTGTCATGAATGGTATGATTACCACAGAAGATCCGTTTTCGAAGAAAGAAGAACTTCTGGAACAGATTCGTGCCTATGAGATCAAGAATGCAATTGTTTCGGTTACTGGAACAGAGATCCGCACTTATTGCGGAGATGAAACACCGAAGTATAAGGTCGCACTCTATGATTTTGGCTACAAGAGAAACATTCGGAATGAGCTGGTAAAGCGCGGATGTGAGGTTGTAGTTGTCCCGGCACAGACTACGGCAAAGGAATTGCGGGAAATTGCACCGGATGGCATTATGCTTTCCAATGGCCCTGGAGATCCCTCTGAAAATCAGGAGATTATCCAGAATGTTCGTGAAATTGCTGCGCTGGGCATTCCGATTTTCGGCATTTGTCTGGGTCACCAGCTGCTGGCACTTTCTCAGGGCTGCGTTACCGAAAAGCTGAAGTATGGTCATCGTGGTGCCAACCAGCCTGTCATTGATCTGGCAAGCCACCGTACCTACGTTACCAGCCAGAACCATGGTTATGCAGTCGTAGGGGAGAGCCTGGATCCGGAGATTGGTGAGATTTCACACATCAATGCAAATGACCAGACTTGTGAGGGCATTCGCTATAAGAAAATTAATGCTTTCACTGTACAGTTCCATCCGGAAGCACACGGTGGTCCTTTAGATACGGTTTATTTGTTCGATGAATTTATTTCTGTTATGGAAAAGGAGAAGGGTGCACTATGCCATTAAGAAATGATATCAAAAAGGTTCTTGTCATCGGCTCCGGTCCGATCATTATCGGACAGGCAGCGGAGTTTGACTATGCAGGTACACAGGCATGTCGTGCATTGAAACAGGAGGGCTTGGAAGTCGTTCTGATCAATTCCAATCCGGCTACCATCATGACGGATAAGGCAATGGCAGATAAGGTGTACATCGAACCGCTGACACTGGACGTTGTCAAGAAAATCATTCAGATTGAAAAGCCGGACAGCCTGCTCTCTACAATGGGCGGACAGACTGGATTGACTCTGTCCATGCAGCTTGCTGCAGAGGGATTTCTGGAAGAAAACGGCGTAAAGCTGCTAGGCGCAGATCCGCTGACCATTCACAAGGCAGAAGATCGTCAGGCATTCAAGGATACCATGGAAAAGATCAACCAGCCCTGCATTCCGTCTAAGGTGGTTGAAACCATTGATGATGCAGTTGCATTTGCAGAAGTGATTGGTTATCCGGTAATTGTACGTCCGGCATTCACACTGGGCGGAACTGGCGGCGGTATTGCAGACAACGAAGAAATGCTGCGTGACATCACCAAGAATGGTCTTCGCCTTTCTCCGATTACACAGGTTCTGATTGAAAAGTGCATCAGCGGTTGGAAAGAAATCGAGTTCGAAGTAATTCGTGACAGAAAGGGTAACGTTATCACAGTTTGCTCTATGGAAAATTTTGATCCGGTTGGTGTGCATACAGGTGATAGTATCGTTATTGCACCGACAGTTACATTAACAGATCGGGAATATCAGATGCTCCGTACTGCTGCCATCAATATCATTTCGGAGTTGAAGGTAGAGGGTGGATGCAACTGTCAGTTTGCCCTGCATCCGACCAGCATGGAATATGCTGTCATTGAGGTAAATCCCCGTGTATCTCGTTCTTCCGCACTGGCTTCCAAGGCAACTGGTTATCCGATTGCAAAGGTTGCAGCGAGAATTGCCATTGGTTATACGCTGGATGAGATCGTTAATCAGGTAACTGGTAAGACCTACGCATGCTTTGAGCCGGCACTGGACTATGTTGTTGTCAAGTATCCGAAGTGGGCGTTTGATAAGTTTGTCTATGCAAAGCGTACCCTTGGCACACAGATGAAGGCAACCGGTGAAGTTATGGCAATTGGTACGACTTTTGAAGAAGCCATCATGAAGGCAGTTCGTTCGACTGAGCTTGGCGTGGATTCCATGAACATGAAAAAGTACGAGAAGATGTCTTTGGATGAGATCATGGAGCGGCTCCAGGTCGTAGATGATGAGCGTGCATTCCAGCTGTACGAGGCAATGAAGCGTGGCAAAACCGTTGAAGAACTTCACGAGCTGACCATGGTTGACTGCTGGTTCCTGAATAAGCTGATGAATCTGATTGAACTGGAGCGGGAAATGGCAGAAAAACCGCTGACAGAAGATCTTTATCTGCTGGCAAAGCAGTACGGTTATCTGGATAGCACCATTGAACGGATTTCCGGCAAGAAATGCCCAATGCATCGCCATGCAGTTTATAAGATGGTTGATACCTGCGCCGGAGAATTTAAGGCAGAAACACCGTATTTCTACTCCACATATGACGATGAAAATGAAGCAAAGGAATTCATTGAACGTCAGAACAGCGACAAGAAGAAAATTATCGTATTTGGTTCCGGCCCAATTCGAATTGGTCAGGGTATTGAGTTCGACTATTGCTCGGTACACTGCGTATGGACACTGAAAGAAATGGGCTGCGAGGCAATCATTTGCAACAACAATCCGGAAACGGTTTCCACGGACTTTGATACCGGCGACCGCCTGTATTTCGACCCGCTGACCAAGGAAGACGTTGCCAATATCATCAACACAGAAAATCCGTATGGTGTTGTGGTACAGTTTGGCGGACAAACTGCAATCAAGCTGACTCGGTATCTGGCAGATATGGGTGTTCGTATCCTTGGTACTTCTGCGGATGACATTGACGCAGCAGAGGACAGAGAACGTTTTGATGAACTCCTTGGCAGATGCGGTATCCCTCGTCCGGCCGGCGAAACTGTTATGACAACTGAAGAGGCATTAAAGGCAGCGAACGATCTGGGTTATCCGGTATTGATGCGTCCGTCTTACGTCCTCGGTGGTCAGAATATGATCATTGCGCACTCAGACAAGGATATCGTAGAGTATATGGCGATTATTACAAGTCATATGATTGAAAATCCAGTTCTGATCGATAAGTATATGATGGGTACCGAGGTGGAAGTCGATGCAATTTGTGATGGCACCGATTATCTGATTCCCGGAATCATGGAACACGTAGAGCGTGCAGGCGTGCACTCTGGCGACTCTATTTCGATCTATCCGGCGCAGAATCTGAGTGAAACGGTAACAGATACTATTGTAAGATACACTGGCCTTTTGGCAAAGGAACTGCACGCAGTTGGTCTGATTAACATTCAGTATGTAGTCTATAACAATGAAGTGTATGTCATCGAAGTAAATCCTCGTTCCTCTCGTACGGTACCGTATATCAGTAAGGTGACTGGCATTCCTATGGTAGATATTGCAACCAAGATCATGCTTGGTGAAACGCTGAAGAGCCTTGGTTATCAGCCGGGTTTGCATCCGAAGGGGAAGTATGTTGCGGTTAAGGTACCGGTATTCAGCTTCGAAAAGCTTCAGGATGTAGATACTATGCTTGGTCCGGAGATGAAGTCCACGGGTGAGTGCCTTGGCATTGCCACCAATCTGGAGGATGCACTTCTGAAGGGTTTGATTGCTGCCGGATATGACCTGAAAAAGGAAGGCGGCGTGCTGATTTCCGTTCGGGATAGCGACAAGCAGGAAATCATCGCAATTGCAGATAAGTTCGCACGGATGGGATTCGAACTCTATGGCACCAGTGGAACGGCTGCGGTTCTGAATCACAACATGATCGCTACCAATCTGGTAAAAAAGATTTCGGACGGCGAACCAAATACCATTACGCTTTTGGAGAGCGGGAAGATTCACTATATGATTTCCACTTCCGAAAAAGGACGTCTGCCGGCAAGAGATAGCGTAAAGATGCGCCGGAAGTCTGTAGAGCGTTCCATCTGCTGCCTGACTGCAATCGATACGGCCTCTGCACTGGCAAATGTTTTGGAATCCGGACGCAGTATTGATGACGTTGAAATGATTGACATCACAAAAATCTAATTGATATTGTTTCCATTGGATTCCCATGGCGGGCAGGAGTTTCTTCCGCCCGCCATTTTCGATCAATGATACTGAAAGGAGATGCTTGATATGGCATATCAACAGATGCAGGCACCCATATTGAAACAAGAGGCACTTGCAGCGCATATTTTCCGAATTGTTTTGCACTGTCCGTCGTTGGCAGCAGCAGCAGTACCGGGGCAGTTTGTGCATATTCTTCCGCTGGGATTTACTCTGCGCCGTCCCATTTCTATTTGTGAGATCAACAAAGAAAACGGAACGCTGACCATTGTTTTTGAAGTAAAGGGAAATGGCACGCAAAAAATCGCATCACTTCGTCCGGGAGAAACCATGGATGTTCTTGGCCCGCTTGGCCATGGATTTACCATTTTGCCGGAGGCAAAGCATGTTGTTCTGGTAGGTGGCGGTATCGGAAATCCGCCGATGCTCACATTGGCACAGTACTATGGGGAACGAGCTACCGCAATTTGCGGTTATCGCACCGCTGGAATTGTGACTCTCCAAAAAGAATTTCAAGAAAGCGGTGCAAATCCCATTTTATGTACAGATGATGGCACGGCTGGCCGGCATGCGTTGGTGACAGAACCGTTGAAAGAAATCCTTGCGGACAAGAAAACGGATATGGTGTATGCCTGTGGACCTCGTCCGATGCTAAAGTTTGTTGCTGCCGTGGCAAAAAAAGCCGGCGTGCCTTGCGAAGTATCCATGGAGGAACGTATGGGCTGCGGAATCGGTGCTTGCCTGGTATGTGCTTGTGAGTTGGAGCGAGAGGGAAAACCTGTGATGGGTCATGTTTGCAAAGATGGCCCGGTATTTCGTGCAGAGGAGGTTATTTGGTAAATGGCAAATTTATCGGTTGAAGTTGCAGGCGTAACATTGAAAAATCCGATTATTCCGGCATCTGGCGTATTCGGATATGGAAGAGAGTATGAGCAGCTGTTTCCGCTTTCTCTGCTCGGCGGTATTGCAACTAAAGGAACAACAGGACAGCCTCGTCCCGGAAATCCGGCACCTCGTATTGCAGAAACCACAGGGGGTATGCTGAATTCAGTTGGATTGCAGAATCCCGGAATTGATGCGTTTTTGGAACGGGAACTGCCAAATCTTTTGACCAAGGATACTGTGATTCTGGCAAATATCGCTGGCTCTACAATTGAAGAGTGTGTATCCATTGCGGAAAAACTGGATCAGACAGATGTTCATATGATTGAACTGAACATCTCCTGTCCGAATGTCAAAAAAGGCGGTGCTGCTTTTGGTGTACACTGCGAGAGTGCGGAAGCGATTACTGCAGCTGTTCGGAAAGCAACGAAAAAGCCGTTGATTGTCAAGCTTTCTCCCAATGTCACCAGCATTACGGAGATTGCAAAGGCAGTGGAGAGCGCTGGCGCAGATTCGGTTTCTTTGATCAACACGCTCCTTGGAATGCGCATCAATATCGAAAATCGCCGGCCGATTCTGAAGAATAATGTTGGCGGTATGTCTGGACCGGCTGTATTTCCGCTGGCAGTTCGCATGGTATGGCAGGTTTCGCAGGCAGTTTCGATTCCGATTATTGGTATGGGTGGTGTTTCCAGTGGGGCAGATGCCATTGAAATGATGATGGCTGGTGCATCGGCAGTTCAGGTTGGCGCTGCAATTTTCACAGATCCGTATGCACCGGTTCATATCATTCAGGAGATGGAAGAATGGCTGGATGCTCATCAGATTGCAGATGTTCACGAAATTATTGGAACTGTACAGCCGTGGTAGGAGAGTCGCATGATTATTTTAGGTGTAGATTTTGGGGATGCTCGCACAGGTTTGGCAATTTGCGACAAAGGAGAAATGCTGGCTTCTCCCATTGGTGTGATCTCTGAGCATGATTTTGACCGCTGTATGGAAAAGGTGGCAGATGCTGCAAAAGAGCATCGTGCACAGATGATTGTTGTTGGATTTCCAAAAAATATGAATGGCACCATAGGCGAAAGAGCCGAACTATGCCGGCTCTTTGCAGATGGATTACAGAAATTAACGAATCTTCCGGTTGAATTGTGGGACGAACGCTGTACGACCGTGTCGGCGCATTCTTATTTGAATGTGACAAACACACGTGGGAAGAAACGAAAAGCAGTTGTCGATGCAGTCGCTGCCACAATTATTTTGGAGAGCTATCTTGGGTATCGAAAGAATGTGACTACCACATCAGAGATGTGATATCGTCCAGCACACAGCCAGCAGCCTTTACTGCTTTTCCGGCATTTTTCTTGATGTCGTGCTTCTGTCTGGATGTTGCCTTTGACATCATATAGCAGACAGTTCCAACAGTTGCACCAACGGTTACTCCACGAACAATAGACTTAATGGTCATAAAGGGAGGCCTCCTTTCTGAACAGCCGCTTTTTGCGGATTCCTGTTACAATTCTAGTATTTGCGGAAAGTCAGTATTTTATGCATGATAAACGGAAAGGAGGGAGAGCAATATGACACCACAATTGAATATTGTTCTGGTAGAACCGCAGATTCCGCAGAACACGGGGAATATCTCCAGAACTTGTGCGGTCACTGGTGCAAGATTGCATCTTGTGGAACCGCTTGGATTTGTTGTAACAGATAAGCAGCTCAAGCGCGCTGGTCTTGACTATTGGGATAAACTGGATATCACATATTATCAGGATATCGGGGATTTTTTTCTGAAAAATCCGAATGGTATGTATTATTATTTCACAACCAAAGGAAAGCATATTCACAGTGATGTTGCGTATTCGCAGGAGAAACCGGTATATCTGGTATTTGGAAGGGAAGACCGCGGCTTGGATGAAACGCTGCTGTATCACAATCCGGATACTTGTGTGCGAATTCCCATGCGAAAAACATTGCGAAGTTTGAATCTTTCGAATTCAGTTGCCATCGCAGCATATGAAGTTTTGCGGCAATGGGAATATCCGAATTTGTCAACGGAAGGGAATTTGACAAAGTACACTTGGGAATAGGTGATTTCTCATAGAAAACCAACAGCCGATTCAAAGTTTTGAATCGGCTGTTTTTCATTTGTTTCAGGAATTGTCAGATTTATCAGAGGAAGATGCATCATCATCTTGTTGCCCATCCAAAGACGAAACGGTATTTTTTTTCTTTTCAAAGTGTGCGAGCGGGGAACTCTCCGTGGCGTGTTTGAGAATTTGATTGGATAGGTGAGTATAAATTTCAGTGGTAGATGTACTGGAGTGCCCTAAAATTTCCTTTAATGTTAATGCATCTACATTTCCGTATTGGTACATAAGCGTTGCAGCCGTGTGACGCAGTTTATGCGTTGAATATCCACGGCCATCCAAATCAGCTTGGAATAGCGCATTTTCAACGATTTGCTGTACACGGCGTTTGCTGATTCGTTTGTGGCGCTTGCTTAGAAAAACAGCCTTTTCCTGCGATTCTGGCGGAAGATCTCGAACTTTAAAATAGGCGTCCAAAGCATCCATACATGCATCGTTTAAGTATACCATACGTTCTTTGCTGCCTTTTCCAAGGACACGTATTTTTGCTTCTTTCCAGTTAATGTCAGAAACATTTAAGCCAACCAGTTCACTCAGACGAATCCCGCAGTTTAGAAAGATCGTAAGAATGCAATAGTCACGTTCCGGGTATGCCGTATCGATAGATTGCAGCAAATGCTGGCTTTCTTCCAATGTGAGATATCGAGGAAGTGCCTTTTTGGGAGAGGGTAATTCTAAACGCTCTGTAGGGTCGTGTGCAATGATGTTTTGGTGATTGCACAAATACCCAAAGAAACTGCGGAGCGCAGAAACCTTTCTTCCACGTGCACGATCATGATTCTCACGTTCTTCTGTTACATAGTACAAGAAGTTGTATAAATCCTGTAATTTGACATTTTCCAACATAGAGATTGGAATATCCCGAATCGGGATCTGCTGCAAATCGTCTGTGTTCTGATAATTTGGATCCTGCATCATGCGCAGATATTTAAGAAACATGCGGATGTCCAGATAATATTCCTGTACAGTGCGGCTGGAGAGTGACTTCGTAACAGTGATGTAGAGAATATAATCCAAAAAATAATCAGGGCATTGTGTGCGGTCAATTTCCATGATAAACTACCTCCCTTCTAATTTGGAATCCGCAATTGCACCAAATTTGTATTTGGTGCAATTGGAAATCGGAGATTTTTGGCATCCCCTCTCCATACATTTTTTTGAGCGCTATGATTTTTGATGCTTTTTGCACAAAAATTCTGCACATCGAATTCCATCAACTGCTGCCGACGTAATTCCTCCTGCGTAGCCGGCTCCCTCTCCGCAGGGATACAATCCGTGGAGCGAGACAGACTCACAAGATTCATTACGAACAATTCGTACAGGTGAAGAACTTCGACTTTCAATTCCAGTTAATACAGCATCCGGCGTTGCAAATCCGGCAATCTTTTTGTCCATTGCAGGAATTCCAAGTCTTAATGTTTCTGTAATTACTTTTGGTAAATAATCGTCCAATGTTGCAAATTTTACACCCGGCAAATAAGTCGGATGAACTGTTCCAAACTGGCTGGAAATCCGATTTTTGAGAAAATCCCCAACACAGCAAACAGGTGCATTGTAGTTGCCACCACCGGCAAAAAATGCCGCAGTTTCCAGCTTTTCTTGAAATTTTACACCTGCCAGAGGATGCGCATCCTGTAATTCTGCTGGCGTAATTCCAACGAGTAAAGCACTATTGGCATTTTTCCCATTTCTGGCATAATTGCTCATGCCATTGACCACAAGATGTCCCGGTTCCGAAGACGCAGCAACCACTTCCCCGCCTGGACACATGCAGAATGTGTACAGGCTGTGTCCATTCGGAAGGTGGACTGCCAGCTTATAATCTGCTGGCGGCAGTTCAGCAGGTCTAGTTTCTCTTCCGTACATTGCCATGTCAATTAATTCCTGTGGATGTTCAATTCTCACGCCAATTGCGAAATTCTTTTGCGTCAGTGCGATGTTTTCCTGATATAAAAATGAAAACATCTCTCTTGCACTGTGTCCGACGGCGAGGATACAATCTTGGCAGAAAATCTCGTGTTGTGTTCCATTCTGCCGATAGACTAATGAGGATACACGGCTGTTAGTTTTTAGAATCTGCTCCACTTTTGCATTGAATAGGACTTTCCCACCATATTTTTGAATGGTTTCTCGGAGTTGCTTGACAATATGCACAAGCTTGTCCGTTCCGATGTGCGGTTTCGCCAAATATAGAATTTCTTCCGGTGCCCCGCATGCAACAAAAGTTTCCAGCACAAAACGAATTCGGGAGTCTTTGATTCCAGTTGTCAGCTTCCCGTCAGAAAATGTCCCAGCACCGCCTTCGCCGAATTGAATATTGCATTCCGGATTCAACTGACCAGTCGTTCGAAATTGCGCTACCGCCTTTTGCCGATCTTCTACGCAGGAACCACGCTCCAACACAATGGGTTTGAGTCCTGCTTTGGCAAGAATCAGTGCAGCAAACATTCCAGCTGGGCCAAATCCGACAACTACTGGCCGTTTGGCGATAGTTGCATCGCAAATCGGAAAATCATAATGGTATTCGGTGTATGGTTGGACATCCCGATCCCCTGCTAATTTTTTTAGCACATGCTCCTCTGATTTGACACAAAGAATTAGTGCTAATACAACAGAAATTTTAGGCTTTTTTCGAGCATCGATGGATTTTTTGAGGTATTGGCAGTGCAGGATTTCACTTTCTGAGATGCGAAGCCGCTTTGCCGCTGCACGCTCTAGGTCCGCTTTGGTATAAGAAATCGGCATAGTGAGATTCATCAATTTAATCACGGAAAGTTACACCGTCCTTTCAAGCGCATTTTTTAAATAGGCAGCAGCCTCCATACCGGCATATTGTCCAGAACACCATGCCCAATTGAGATTATATCCCCCGCATTCTCCGTGAAGATCTAGGATTTCCCCGGAAAAAAATAATCCGGAGATCCACTTGGATTCCAACGAGTTTTTTCGAAGCTGTTCCAGTGGGATTCCGCCCGCCGTTACCTGTGCATTTTGCCAGTTCCCTCTTGAAATGACAGGAAACCGCCAATCATGACACATCTGGGAGAGCCGTTCTAATTGGAAAGGTGTGACTTGATAGACTGGAATATCCGTTGGAATTTTACAGGAACGAAGTAATTGTATGCCGACTTTTTTTGGAAACAAACCGGTTAACCAGTCCTCAGTCCGCCACTGCGTGCGAATTGAGTACAATTCCCACAACATCGCCTGTGTTTGAGATGACGTTTGATGCGACAGCAAGTTCAGCGAAAGAGCGGTTGGATTTTCACTGGATAGGCGTGCAGACAAGTTCATAATACAAATACCGGACAATGCATTTTCAGTAAACTGCACTTCCCCACTTTCTTTTCCTATGATATTTTCCTGTGCGTCGAGTGCAGAAACTGTCGCAGAAATTCGAATACCTTTTAGTGTACGGAGCAATTTAGGCTCTGCCTGAAAAGCAACAAGTGCCGGAGAAAGATTGGTTTCATGATGCCCAAGTACAGAGAGCCATTTCATAGCGTTTCCATCAGAACCGGTTTTTGGCGCAGCAAATCCGCCTGTAGCGACAATCACCGCTTTGGCTATTATTGTGCCATCTGAAGTTTGTACGAAAAACGTATGCTGTTTTTGCTGTATTCCAGTGATGTGGCAGTTGCAACATACAGAAATTCCAAACGCTTCTGTTGTCAAACGAAGTGTATCCAGGACAGAAGATGCCTGATTGCTGTGCGGATATAATCGGCCATCGGTTTCTTCACGACAGTATAGCCCCATAGTTTGAAAGAATTCTTTTGAGGAAAGTGTTTGCGATAGAAATTCCGGTAAAACAGCAGTCAAAGAACCATGATACGCAGCATAATCTTTGGATGTGTTTCCGAGGTTGCATCTCCCGTTTCCGGTCACAAGAATTTTTTTCCCAACTCGTGGGTTTTGTTCCGCAATACAAACGGAAAACCGATCGCCGCAAATTCGTTTGGCTGCAATTGCGGCGGCGAGACCAGAGGCTCCGCCGCCGATTACAAGCAGATCTGTTTGTAACAATTGTTTCGTCATTAGTTCTTGATACTGTGCATCGGTGCAGGAATTCTTCCTCCACGGGAGATAAACTTCTCTGCGGATTTTTCCTTTACCGGCATAACCGGAGCACTTCCGAACAGACCACCGAATTCCAGCATATCGCCTTCCTTCAAGCCGATGGCAGGAATCAGACGTACTGCGGTTGTCTTGTTGTTCACCATGCCGATTGCCATCTCATCTGCAATGATTGCAGAAATTGTGGAGGCAGGAATGTCACCCGGAACAGCAATCATATCCAGACCAACAGAGCATACCGAAGTCATAGCTTCCAGTTTGGTCAGTGTCAGTGTGCCGTCTACCGCAGCGTCAATCATTCCAGCGTCCTCAGAAACCGGAATAAATGCGCCGGAAAGACCGCCAACATTGGAGGATGCCATAACTCCGCCCTTCTTGACGGCATCGTTCAGCAGTGCCAATGCAGCGGTGGTGCCGTGTGTACCGCAAGTTTCCAGACCCATTGCCTCTAGAATGTGCGCAACACTATCGCCAACAGCAGGTGTCGGTGCCAAAGACAGATCGACAATTCCAAACGGAACGCCCAGCATCTTCGAAGCCTTTGCGCCAACCAGCTGACCCATACGGGTGATCTTGAACGCAGTCTTTTTGATGATATCTGCCAGCTGATCGATGGTGGCATCCGGATATTTCGAAATAGTGGAACGAACAACACCTGGGCCAGAAACGCCGACATTGATAACACAATCCGGTTCGCCGACGCCATGGAAAGCACCAGCCATGAACGGGTTGTCCTCCGGTGCGTTGCAGAAGATAACAAGCTTCGAAGGACCAACGCACTGGCGGTCAGCGGTCAGCTTTGCAGATTCCAAAACGATGTCGCCCATAATGCGGACAGCATCCATGTTAATACCGCTTCTGGTAGAGCCGACATTGACGGAAGAGCACAGACGGGTTGTTACATCCAGTGCTTCCGGAATGGAACGAATCAGTTCCAGATCGCCGGCACTGAATCCCTTGTGTACCAGTGCGGAATATCCGCCGACAAAGTTGACACCGCAGGTTTCCGCAGCACGCTGCAAAGCCTTTGCAAACTTTACCGGGCTATCCTTCGGGCATGAAGCAGCGAGCATTGCAATCGGTGTAACAGCAATACGCTTGTTGATGATCGGAATGCCGTATTCCTTTTCAATTTTTTCACCAGTCTCTACCAGCTTTTCTGCTTTGCGTGTGATTTTGTCATAGACTTTATCGCAAGCCTTATTGATATCGGGATCGATACAATCCAGCAGAGAAATTCCCATGGTAGTGGTTCGAATATCCAAGCACTCATCCTGAATCATGCGGATGGTTTCGAGAATATCCCCTGCATTAAACAATGTACTATTCATATTTCTGATTTCTCCTGCTTTTGATTAAATGCGGTGCATTGCATTGAAAATGTCTTCATGCATGGTGTGGATGGAAAGACCGAGATCCGTTCCCAGTGTAGTCAGCTTATCGCTGAGTTTGGTGAAATCTGTGGTCATATCGGTGATGTCTACCATCATGATCATGGCAAACATATCCTGCAATACACTCTGTGTTACTTCCAGAACATTTGCGTGATATTCTGCGCAAACGCCGCTTACCTTGTGCAGAATGCCGACGTTATCCTTACCAATTACTGTGATTACTGCTCTCATTTTTGTGTAACTCCTTTGTTTTTACTTTTGAAGCAGCTGCTTCATGCGCTGCATTGCCTCAATGGTCTTGTCACGATCGCCAAATGCGGTCAAGCGGAACCAGCCCTCACCGTTCTTGCCAAAGCCCTCGCCCGGCGTGCCGACAACAGCAATCTGATGCAGCAGGTAGTCAAAGAATTCCCAGCTGGACATCTGATTCGGGCACTTGAGCCAGATATAGGGCGAATTCTTTCCGCCGGTGTACTGGATTCCCAGTTCATCCATGGTCTTTGCAATGATTGCAGCATTTTCCTGGTAGTATGCAATGTTTTTATGAATCTGCTTCAGTCCCTCGTCTGTGAAAACAGCGGCAGCTGCGCATTGTACCGGATAAGAAACGCCGTTGAACTTGCTTCCCTGCCGTCTGCCCCAGATCTGTGCGATGCTGACATCTGTGCCGTCGGATGCAATGACATGCAGTGCCTGCGGAACAATGGTGTAACCGCAGCGCATGCCGGTGAATCCAGCGGTTTTGGACAGAGAGCACATTTCAATGGCACAGTCCTTTGCACCGTCGATTTCATAGATGCTGTGCGGAACGTCCGGATCTGTGATGAATGCCTCATAAGCAGCGTCAAATATGATAATTGCCTGATTTTTCTTTGCGTAATCGATCCATTCTTTCAGCTGATCTCTGGTGTATGCAGAACCAGTGGGATTGTTCGGAGAGCACAGATAGATAAGATCTGCATGTACAGCAGGATCCGGCATTGCTGCAAATCCGTTTTCTTCATTGGAATCGGCGTAAATGATGGTTCTGCCGTTCATCTTGTTTGAGTCAACATAAACCGGATAAGCCGGATCAGTGATCAAGACGATGTTGTCGTCTCCGAAGATATCGACGATGTTACCGCAATCGCTCTTTGCGCCGTCGTTTACACGGATCTCATCCAATTCCAGAGAAACGCCAAATTTCTTGTAATAGCCGGCAATTGCCTTTTTCAAAAAGTCATAGCCCGTGCCGCTGTCCTCATATCCCTTGAAGGTTTCCTTTACGCCCATTTCCTCGGCGCCCTTTTTCATTGCCTCTACGCAAACCGGCGCAATCGGCAGTGTAACATCACCGATTCCCATCCGAATCAGAGAGGCATCCGGATTTTCTGCCAGAAATGCATTTACTTTCTTTGCGATGTTGATAAACAAATAGTTTTTTTCCAGCTTCAGAAAATTTTCATTGATCGTAGGCATAGTTTTCTCCTTGCTTTTATTTTTTATCGTCACTTACAGAAAAATGCACTTAGAGCGTTCTGCAAGAAACCGGTACATTGATTTTTCCCTCAAACACATAGGTCGCCGGTCCAATCATTGTGACATTTTCATCTTCGTGATAGATGATGCGCAGATCACCGCCGCGCAGGTGAATCAGAATCTCCTCACCTTTCTTGCAGTAGCCATTCAGAACTGCTGCAACTGCGGTCGCACAGGCACCGGTTCCGCAGGCGAATGTTTCGCCGCTTCCCCGTTCCCAGACACGCATCTGGAGCTCGTGATCATTGATGACGCGCACGAATTCTGTGTTGACACGATTCGGGAAAAGCACATGATGTTCGAAAGAAGGTCCGATTTTCTCCAGATCCAAAGAGTTCACTTCCGGCAGGAATACAATAGCGTGTGGATTGCCCATAGAAACGCAGGTCATTTCATAGGTCTTTCCTGCAACCTCGACAGGCTGTGCAATGAAGCGCTCCAAAGCGGAATCCACGGGAATGTCACGAGGAACAAGAATCGCCTTTCCCATGTCCACCTTTACGCTTTCGATTTTACCATCCTCTCCCGGATAGAGCGTCAGATACTTGATTCCGGAATTTGTCTCCAGAGAGATCTCTGTCTTATCTGTCATGCCCATATCATAGACATATTTTCCGATGCATCTTGTTGCGTTTCCGCACATCATTGCTTCAGAACCGTCAGCGTTAAAAATTCGCATCCGAAAATCTGCCACTTCGGATGGAAGAATCAGAACCAAACCGTCTGATCCTACGCCAAAGCGTACATCACTCATGAAAATCGAGAGCTTTTCCGGATTCACAACGGTTTCCTGAAAGCAATTGACATAGATGTAATCATTTCCAATTCCGGTCATTTTGGAAAAGGTCAGCATCTGTTCTGCTTCCTGTGCCTTTGAAATCTGCATAAGAATCCTCCTTATTCTGAAAATACCACTTTCTATTATAACGAAAAACAAGAAAAAAATCAAGTTATATCCTGAAATTTTTTGAAAATCAGGAATTTTATACTTCCATCAAAGAAAAAACTTGCAAAATACGGGGCACTGTGTTATAATAAAACAGACCATATGGTATATTTGCCGAACAAATCTGTTCGGGCATGCCATGGATAACATGCGTACTCCTGTTTTGCTTGCTTTACATGGGTGCGGAATGCAGAAATGAGGTATTGGATTTGGATTTACAAATGATTGCATATTTGGCTGAACTGGGAAAACTTCGCTTCACAGAGGATGAAATGGAGAAGATGGCAGCTGAGATGACTAGCATTATTGGAATCATGGACACGGTCAAAGAAATCGATGTAGAATATGATGCCTATGCGGACAATAAAAATGTCTATCTGTATGACCTGAGAGAAGATGTCAAGGAGCCGAGTTTCCCGACAGAGAAAATCTTGCAGAATTCTGTACACGATGAGAACTGCTTTGTTGTGCCGAAGGTCGTAGAATAACAAAGCCCATGTTTTGTGTGCAGTACTGAAAATGAAAAGGAGGCGTTCGCCAAACGAGGCGGATGGAAAACAATATGGATTTTACAATAGAACATCTGCGGCAGATGCTGGATCAAAAGAAAATCTCTGCGGTAGAATTGACGCAGGATTATCTGGATCGCATCCGGAAGTATGATGACGTGCTGAAAAGCTATATTACGGTGACACCGGAACAGGCAATTTCAGATGCAAAAAAAGCACAGGAAAAGATTGATGCAGGAAAAGCAGGCATGCTCTGCGGGATCCCTTTTGCAATCAAGGACAATATCTGTACCGATGGTGTGCGGACTACCTGTGCTTCTAAGATGCTGGAGGACTTTATTCCGCCGTACAATGCAACTGTCATGGAAAAGCTGATTTCTCAGGATATCGTAATGCTGGGCAAAGCAAGCATGGACGAATTCGCAATGGGCGGTTCCACACAGACTTCTGCTTTTGCAAAGACTCGAAACCCGTACAATACAGAATGTGTTCCCGGCGGTTCTTCTGGCGGTTCCGCAGCCATTGTGGCAGCTTCTCTTGCCGCCGCAGCAATTGGTTCTGATACCGGCGGATCAATTCGTCAGCCGGCAGCGTTTTGCGGCGTAACCGGTCTGAAGCCGACCTATGGCCGTGTTTCCCGTTATGGTCTGGTGGCATTTGCTTCTTCTCTGGATCAGATCGGGCCGATTGCCAAGAATGCAAAAGACTGTGCTTGGATTCTGAATGCGATTGCAGGATATGATCCGCATGATGGAACGGCTTCTAAACGGGATGTGGAAGACTATACTGCCAAGCTTGGCAAGGAAATCAAGGGCTTGAAAATCGCCATTCCGAAGGAATTCTATGGAGAAGGCATTGATGCGGAGATTCGTGATTCTGTCATGCAGGCTGCAAGGGTATATGAATCCATGGGCGCACAGCTGGTAGAATGCAGTATGCCCAGCCTGAAATATGCAGTTGCTGCGTATTATCTGATTGCATCCGCCGAGGCATCGTCGAACCTCTCTCGCTATGATGGAATCAAGTATGGTCATCGCAGTGAGATTGGCGATACGTTCCAGGAACTGATCTGCAATTCCAGAAGCGAGGGTTTTGGCGAAGAGGTAAAGCGCCGGATTCTTCTCGGAAACTACGCTCTGTCCAGCGGTTACTATGATGCATATTATCGGAAGGCGCTGGCACTGAAGCAGCGGATTTCCGCAGAGTATGCGCATATTTTTGAGACATGTGATGTCATCCTGACGCCAACCACGCCGTCTGTTGCATACGGTGTTCACGAGAACATCTCGGATCCGGTAAAAATGTATCAGGCAGATATCTGTACCGTTACCGTTAACATTGCCTCCCTTCCGGCGATTTCGACACCGTGCGGTTACAATGCAGCAGGAATGCCGATTGGTATGTCCATTGTCGGCAAGCAGTTCGATGAAGCAACCATCTTGCAGGTTGCAGATGCTTTTGAACAGCAGTTCACACCTGTTGCACCGAAACTTTAAGGAGGTCTGTGTTTTATTATGTCATCTTATATTCCTGTTATTGGTTTGGAAATCCATGCGGAGCTTCTGACACAGTCCAAGGTTTTTTGTACTTGCAGCGCAGAGTTCGGCGGAAGCCCCAATTCCCGCTGCTGTCCGGTCTGCACCGGTATGCCCGGCACACTTCCGGTAATCAACCAGAAAGCCGTAGAATATGCTGTAAAGGCAGGTATGGCGCTGGGCTGCGATATTAGCAAGTTCTCTTCTTTCGACCGAAAGAATTACTTCTATCCGGATCTTCCGAAAGCATATCAGATTTCGGAACTCTATTATCCGCTGTGTCTGGAGGGCAAAGTAGCCATCGATACCCCGAATGGTCAGAAGTATATTCGTATCAACCACATCCATCTGGAAGAGGACGCCGGAAAGCTGGTGCACGATGATTTCAATGGCGTTTCTCTGGCAGACTATAACCGTTGCGGTATTCCGCTGATTGAAATTGTAACAGAGCCGGATATCTCCTCTGCGGAAGAGGCAAAGGCGTTTGTTGAAAAAGTCAGCCTGCTGCTGCAATATGCCGGTGTATGTGACTGTAAGATGGAGCAGGGTTCGCTGCGTTGCGATGTCAACATCTCTTTGATGCGTCCGGAGGACACACAGTTCGGAACACGTGCGGAGATCAAGAACCTGAACTCTCTCAAGGCAATCACAAGAGCAATCAATTATGAGATCAAGCGGCAGTCCCGTTTGCTGGATGCCGGAAAACGTGTCATTCAGGAAACCCGCCGTTTCAATGATAACAAGGGCGAAACTACTTCTATGAGAAGCAAGGAAAATGCGCACGACTATCGTTATTTTCCGGAGCCGGATATTCTTCAGGTAAATCTCACAGATGAAATGCTGGATGTAATTCGTGGCATGCTTCCGGAACTTCCGCAGAAGAGAATGGAACGCTATACCAAGCAGTACGGTTTGCCGGAAAATGATGCGCAGATCATTGTCAATCAGAAGCGTGTTTCTGACTTCTATGATGCTGCCGTGGAGGCATATCCGCAGCCGAAAAGCATTGCGAATTTTGTTATTGTTGAGCTGCTCCGCCGTGTAAACTTGGGTGAAGTGACGATGGAAGCGCTCCCCTTCTCTGCACAGGAATTTGCGCAGCTGGTTCAAATGGCAGATACCGAGCAGGTTTCTAAGAACGATGCGAAGAAAATTCTGCGTAAGATGATCGAAACCGGAAAGGATGCAAAGACCATTGCAGAAGAGTCTGGAATGCTCATTGCCAATGATACCGCAAAGGCAGAAGCAGTCATTGCTGAGATTCTCGCAAAGCAGGCAAACGCTGTTGCACAGTATCAGAGCGGCGAAAAGAAAGTCTTTGGATTCCTCATGGGTCAGTGCACAAAAGAACTCCGTGGCGTTTGCACGCCTACAGCAATGAAGGAAATTCTGGAGAAAAAGCTGAGTGAAGCAACTCTTGTTTCAGGCACAAGCGAAGCTGCAGCAGATTCTGAGGAAACGGTTAAGGAAACCGAAGTTTCCTGCACGCCTTATGTGAATGAGGCTGCGTATCGTCCGGAACGGAAAGATGGCATTCTGCAGATCAGTACAGATCAGCTGCTGTCGGAATTCGATTTCTCGGAAGCAGCCGATCATGTGGGCGAAGAAATTACCATTCGAGCTTGTGTGCATAAGATTCGCAAGATGAGCGAATTTGCATTTATCATTCTGAGAACCGGACGCTACTTGATTCAGACACTTTACGCACCAGCACAGTGCAAGGATTCGATTGATGGACTCCGTGAGGGTAATTTTGTTCTGGCACGTGGTGTTGTAAAGCAGAATGAAAAGGCAGTTGGCGGTGTTGAGGTGCAGTTGTCTGCATTGCAGCTGATCTCTGGCTCTAACGAGGATTATCCGCTGAAAGTTTCAAACAAGAAGCTTGGCTGCTCTCTGGATGTCAACTTGGATAATCGCTCAGTTGCACTTCGTAACGTATATGAGCGTGCTATCTTTAAGGTGCAGGAGGGCGTTGTAGGCGGATTCCGTGAATTTATGCTGAAGGAAGGCTTTACGGAAATCCATACGCCGAAAATCGTTGCACAGGGCGCTGAGGGCGGTGCGAATATCTTCCATCTGGAATATTTCGATAAGCCCGCATTCCTGAACCAGTCTCCGCAGTTCTATAAGCAGACTGCAGTTGCATTTTTCGATCGTGTTTTCGAAATTGCACCGGTATATCGTGCCGAAAAGCATGCGACCTCTCGTCACATCAACGAGTATATTGGCCTTGACTTTGAAATGGGCTATATTGACAGCATGTACGATGTTATGGCGATGGAAACTGCTATGCTGCGTTATGTTATGGAATATCTCAAAGAGCACTATGCTTATGAACTGGATCTGCTTCAGGCAGACGTGCCGGTTATCAAGGAGATTCCGTGTGTAACACTGCTGGAGGCAAAGGAAATCCTCGGAAACAAGGGCTCTAAGAACAAGCTGGATCTGGAACCGGAAGATGAGGTTGCAATTTGCGAGTATGCAAAGGAGACTTTTGGAAGTGATTTCATTTTTGTCACCCACTTCCCGTCCTCAAAGCCGCCGTTCTATGCGATGAATTCGAGAGAAGATCCTCGTCTGGCATATAAGTTCGACTTGCTATTCCGTGGATTGGAAATTACCAGTGGCGGTCAGCGTATCCATAATTACCAGGAGCAGTTGGAAAAGATGCATGCACAGGGATTGGATCCGGAGGACTTCAAGTATTATCTGGAGGCACACAAATACGGTCTTCCGCCGCATGGCGGCTTGGGAATCGGTTTGGAGCGTCTGGTAATGAAACTCCTCGGACTGTCCAATGTGCGTCAGGCAAGTATGTTCCCGCGTGACATCAACCGTCTGCTTCCGTAATCTCAGAGCGTTGTTCTGTTTCTTATCCATGCATTTCAACAAAAAGAACAATCGTAAAGTCCCATAAGCCAACTATCGAAAAACGTACGCAAGAACCCAAAAATTGTGTGCGTTTTTTGTTTCATTCGGAGGTGATTGTCAATGGATGAAAAAAATTTTTATCTGGATGCCATTCGTGATGTGGTTCCCGCCAATAAAGAGGATCAGATTCAGGATGCATTTTACTCATTTTTGGAATTGGAACATCTCTATGACTCCGTAATTGAACTGGTAAAAACTCAGCTCGGAATTTTTGACAATGAGTTTAGCATGCGTTTTCAAAGAAATCCCATTCATAACATTGAAAGCCGGATCAAAACACCGCAGAGCATTGTCGGGAAATTACAGAGAAAAGGTATGCCGGTTACGCCGGAGAGCGCCAGAAATAACTTGATGGATATTGCTGGTGTTCGTGTGATCTGTTATTACATTGATGATATCTATGCAATTGCAGATCTTCTCACAGTGCAAAGCGGGTTCCATCTCAGAAAGATTAAGGACTACATCAAAAATCCGAAGCCGAATGGCTACCGCAGCTTTCATATGATTCTGGATGTTCCTGTGCACATGTCCACAGGCGTACAGATCGCACCGGTTGAAATCCAGATTCGAACGATTGCAATGGACTTTTGGGCAAGCTTGGAACATCAGCTGCACTACAAATCAACTGGTGATCCCAAGGTCGCTGCGACATTGACTGGAGAACTGAAAGAATGCGCAGAAACCATTGCAGCAACAGATGCAAAAATGCAGGATATGTTTAAGAAGATCAATTCGCTCTAATCGGAAAAAGACAAAATCGAAAAGTATCAAAAAAGCTCTCACAATACACTGTGAGAGCTTTTCTTGGCTTCTGTGAGAAATTTTCTGATTAAGCATGCAGCGACGAATCCAGCGCCTGCAGCATTGTAGAAACCAAATCAGAAGTGGACAGTTCGCCGGAAACACGATCTTCGATTACCACGCAGAATGCAATGGGAAGATTTGGATCATCGTTAAATCCGACAAGCAGCGAATTTTCCTTTGCGCCGTTTTCCACTTGTGCTGTACCGCTTTTTACACCTACCGGATAGCCGATAGAAGCATAACGATCCTGTCCGTTCTGACGCATGATCTGTTTCAGTTCGGATGCGATTTCCGCAGAAAAGATGGTGTCTCCATAGGATGTTTTTGCAGTGTAGGTTGTCTTTCCTGTAACACTTGTTTTGTGGTCAATCAAATGCGGCATGGTAACCTGCCCTGTTGCATTGGCAATAGCACTCTCCCACATCATCATCTGACAGGGACTTGCGAGTGTTTCACTCTGCCCCATGCAGCTCCACATGGTGTCAAAATCGCTGGTATCTGTGAGCAGCGCAGAGGCACTAAAAGAGGAGATTCCATCAATGTCAATGACATTCTGTTTGGCACCGTTTACGGAAATTCCCATCTGGGTATATGTTGAGATCAGCCGATCCAATGGAAGATCCTGTACAAGCTGCGCAAAAAACGGATTGCAGCTGTTTTCAAATCCTTGGATGATGTTTTCCGTGCCGTGACCATTGAGATCGTGGCACTTGATCTGCTGATTGTATTTGGTGGTGTATATTCCGTTGCAGGTGTAAGATCTTGACAGAAGTCCATCATAACCGTATTCTTCCAATGCAGCAGCTGTGGTTGCAATTTTCTGTGTGGAACCGGGAACGGTTTCATAGAATGCTTTACAGATTAAGCTTCCCTCCGGAAGTTCTGATACATTGGTGTATTCATCCAGAACATTGACACTTGGCTTGCTGACGCATACCAAAATTTCACCGGTCTGATAATTGTAGGCAATCGCAGCGCCGTTTTTGCTGCCGAAGGCATTGTATACAGTTTGATTGACGCTATGGTCTAAAGTGCTATAGATTGCCGCATTTCCGTGTGGTGTGGCACCAAAAATTAGACTGTAGTTTTGCAGATCTTCGATGTTCTCTGAAACCAATGTGTTGGTCATCTGTCCGCTGTCGTCACCAATGACATTTCCCACATCAATAAAATAGGATGGATCATAGGTTTCGGTGCTGGCATTTGGGTCAAACAAGACCTGTTCTTTTCGGTCGTACACCATGCCAAGAGTAACGTCGCTGGAATGGGACATATAGAATGCGGATTCGTGAACAACCTTCCAAACAAGAATTGCCATGCCCAGAAAAAACACGATCAAAATAAGGATAATTAGGCGCTCTCCACGCCGAATACTTTGAATGCTTTTCATCGATGAGCCGCCTTTCTCTTCGCAGCAGCGGAAGCTTTTACAGGCTTCTGCTCTACTTTTCGGAATACCGGAGATTGCCCAGCCTTTAGCATTCCGGCTAAAAATCCGCTTGTTAGCATAGAGCTTCCGCCCTGTGAGATAAACGGGATGGTAACACCGGTAAACGGAATTAGATTGCAGGAACCAAAGATGTTCAATCCCATTTGTACGATCATGACTGCAACTGCGCCAAGAATCATGGTAGTGTGGAAGTAGCTTCTCGGTTTGTTGATCATGGGAAGCAGCATCATTGCCATCAGAATCACAATTGTCAAAAGTGCTACCAAGAAGCCCCACTCTTCACAGATCGTGGAGAAAACGATATCCGTTTCATAGGCAAACACATTGTGGAGAGAACCGCAGCCGGGTCCTTTTCCAAAAAGTCCGCCTTCTGCAATGGCAATCAGCGCTTGACACTGCTGGTATCCATTCCCGTCCATCTGATTCCAGATGTCAACGGACAGTCGATCCTGTACGTACCCAGGCGCAAATTTTAGTGCAGCAGCAATGACAATAACACCAATAACGCTGATTCCAACAATTGTTTTCTTGGAAAACTTTGCCTTTGGATAACAGAGCCGGCACGCCAGCGCACATCCGTATGCGGCAGCAAATGTGGGAAGCGAACCAAGATCACGGCTCCACCATTGCAATCCGGCAATTGCGACAAAAGCAACGGATAGAATGATCATTTCTTTTGAGATATAGAAAAACAGAATCTTTTTCTTTGCGTGCTGTTCCCGGATGGATGTGGCACACAGCAGCACAAACACTGGTTTCATAAATTCAGAGGGCTGAATGCTAATGGAGCCGATGTTGATCCACATACTTCGGCTTCCCGTCAAAAAGATGATGCTTAACATGAGAACGACTAAGACAATGTAAAGTGCAGTCTTTTTTGATTGAATCCACATGTGATTCCTCGTGAGAAGAAATCCGAGCTGGCATGCGACAAGTGCAACGATACAAGTGATATAGTGCTTGAACGAAAAACCGATGCTGCCAAAACAGGACTGAAAGATTACGCTGATGTTTAAAAGCAGAATCAGCATAAAATCAAGGGTGTATGTCATCTGTTTGTAGAAGAGCTTCAGTACAGTGCAATAGACGATGTCCAAGCCAATGACTGCAACCGCAAGCGGAATGATTTGCTGCGGGTTTTCATATTTTCCACGGAGCAAAATCGCAGTCAGCATAACAATGTGTGTAATAAGCACAATTGCAGTGCACTTCCCATAGGAGAGTCCGTTTTTATACATTTTGCTTTCGCCTCCTTTGCCGTATAACAACACGTTTGTTTCCAAACTGAATCTCGTCTTGGTCTTTCAAACGCACCTGAGAGCGGATTCGTCTGCCATTGACAAATGTTCCGGATTTGGAGCCCAAATCGACAATACTCCATACGCCGTTGGAAACATAGAGGATCGCATGATATCTGGAAACACTCATGTCTGCAAACCGAATATCCGCTGAGCCGTGCCTCCCCACGAGAATCTCGTCCGCCTCCAGCGGAATGATGAGCCGCTTGGAAGCATCAAAGAGCGCCATGTCTGCGCTTACCTTTTTCCAACGAAGCTGTTCTACAGTTTTTTCTTTTTTTGCTTGAGAGAACATTGTGAGAATACTAATCGCAATGAAAAACACAACAACTGCACTGAGTGCAATAGAATAGAATGGCATTTTTTGCAGCGATGTGAGAACTGTTTCAAGCATAGGATAAATACACCTCCAGTAACTTAGATAAAGGATAAATTCCATCTCTATCATAATACATTTTTTTCAAATATGCAAGTATAAGATTCGGGCGGATTCCAAAAAGTTTTATGGAATGCAAGATGGTATATCGGATGATCTTACAATATTTTACAAAAATTAGAGATTATCTACATGCAAATTGTCCAAATCAGAATTTTTCTTTTGTTCAAATTACACAAAATTCAAGAATATGCTTGCCAAAAAAATAGGAGTATGTTATAATAAGAGAAACAAGCAGTTCTTTGAATTCTCTTGGATGAAAAAGAGCATGCAGAAGGAGGAACTTATCATGAAAATTACAATTACCGCAAAAAAAATGCAGATCCCCCAGAAGTTTACAGAGTACGCAGAAGAACGACTGAGCGCAAGACTGGACAAATTTTTCGGTGAAGAAGCAGATGCCAAAATCACAATGGCAAACCACAAGAATCTCATGGTCATTGAATTGACTGTCACCTACAACAATATGATTTACCGTGCAGAGCAGTCTGCTGTAGATAAGGAAGATGCACTGGATGCATCGATTGATAAGATCATTCGCCAGATTCGCAAGAATAAGACACGTGTAGAAAAGAAGCTAAAGACCACTGCCTTTTATGATATTCCGGCAGATGATACTGTGGAGGAAGAAGATCACGAGGTAATTCGTCACAAGAAATTTGTGATGAATCCCATGAGCGTGGAAGAAGCAATCCTGCGGATGGATCTGATCGGACACACATTCTTTATGTTCATCAATGCAAGCACGGATGAGGTAAATGTAGTCTACAAGCGTTCGGATGGAAAATACGCTGTTCTGGAACCGATTTACGAGTAATCTTACGCTGAAGCACAAACAAAACCATTTCAAATCGACGTAACACTTGCGGACGCTGCCCTTTGACAGCGTCCGTTTTTGTGTTTAAGATTTGTTCGAAGAAAACTGCCTGCTCTGCTTAGATTCTCTGTGCCAGACGTTCACTGTATTCCTTGCGGAACTGTGCGAACTCCCCTTTGTCCAGTGCCTCACGAATTCGTTCAAGCAGCGTATTATAGAAATAGAGGTTGTGCATGACGGCAAGGCGTCCGGCAAGCTGTTCCTTTGCTTTGAACAGATGACGCACATAGGCACGGGTGTGATTCCGACATACCGGACAATCACACTTGGGGTCAAGCGGCTGAGAATCTGTTTCATAGGCAGCATTTGTGATGTGCAGGATGCCATCCCATGTGAAAATGGTTCCGTGTCTAGCGTTCCTGCTCGGCATAACGCAGTCGAACATGTCCACACCACGTGCAACGCCCTCAATGATGTTAGACGGAGTCCCAACGCCCATGAGATAACGAGGCTTATCTGCTGGCATATGCGGTTCTACCTGTTCAATGATGTGGTACATGATCTCTGTTGGCTCACCAACTGCCAGACCGCCAATGGCGTAACCATCCAGACCAAGCTTTGCAATTTCCCGCATATGAGAGACACGGATGTTATCATATGTTCCGCCCTGATTGATTCCAAACAGCATCTGATGCGGATTGATAGTCCCCTCCAGACTGTTTAGACGCTGCATTTCTTTTTGACAGCGAATCAGCCAGCGGGTTGTTCTGGCGCAGGAGTTTTTCACGTAGTCCAGCGGTGCAGGATTTTCAACGCATTCGTCAAATGCCATGGCGATGGTAGAACCGAGGTTCGATTGAATCCGCATGCTCTCTTCCGGACCCATAAAGATTGCTTTGCCATCGATGTGAGACTGAAAGTAAACGCCCTCTTCCTTAATACGGCGCAGCTTCGCCAGAGAAAACACCTGAAATCCGCCGCTGTCTGTGAGAATCGGACGATGCCAGTTCATGAATTGATGCAGTCCGCCCATTTGGTGCACAATCTTGTCTCCCGGGCGCAGGTGCAAATGATAGGTGTTGCAAAGCTCCACCTGGCACTTCAGATTTTCAAGATCGATGGAAGAGATTCCGCCTTTGATGGCTGCGGCAGTTCCTACATTCATAAAGAATGGTGTCTGAATGGTGCCGTGTACAGTTTCAAAGATGCCTCTTCGGGCATATCCTTCGGTTTTTAAAAGTGTAAACATTCGTGTAAATTCCTTTCTGTTTTATCCTTGTGTCATAATCGGAGGAGTTTGCAGCAATGTGCAAATCTCCTTAGCAAACACTGCAATAAGAGTTTCTTCCTCTTCTTTGGAAAAATAAGATGCAAATATACTTTCATCTTGCATCAACTTTTTTCGAAGAGAAACCGCCCATGTTGCACCAAATTGGATTTTGGAGACACCAGCAGCAAAACCACGTAAAATATCCAGCAAATCTTCTGCCAGTAACGCACTGTCAGTTGTCTTTAGACAATATATCAAAATGTCATAAGCAGGAAGTGCAGCATCTGCAACCATAACATGTTGGTGGCAGAGTGCATTCTCTAATTTTGATGCTGCTTTCCTTGCATCCATTTCCTGCTCTGCAAAAAGTATTTTTAGCCATTTTGCGATATTTGCCTGATCTCTGCAATCCTCGTCAAAATATCTGTGACGATGCATTATCATGGACATTGGAAGAAATCTTTCCCACCATTTTTTCGGATTGGTTTCGATTCCGAATGCGTTTCCATATGCCGTATGATATTGCGACCAGTCAATTGTGTCAATCTGTGTGATAATCTGCTGTAATTCTTCAGGCGTATGCACGCTCATTTAGTTAGTCTCTGGCAGAATGCACATAGCATCGCCAAAGCTGAAGAAACGGTATTTTTCCTGTACAGCGATTTCGTAGGCGTGCATAGTCTTTTCATATCCCAGAAATGCAGAGATCAGCATAATCAAAGTGCTTTCCGGCAAGTGAAAATTTGTAATCAAGCCATCCAGCACCTTAAACTGATAGCCGGGATAGATGAAAATATCCGTATAGCCGTCTTCTGCTACCAGTTCGCCGTGATGTGCAGTTGCAACGGCTTCCAGTGTCCGGCAAGAGGTAGTTCCGACTGCAATAACACGACCGCCGTTTTTCTTTGTTTCACGAATCATATCTACAGTTTCCTGCGGAAGATGGTAGTGTTCGCTGTGCATCTGGTGCTGCAGGACATCGTCTTCCTTTACCGGACGGAATGTTCCCAGGCCAACATGCAGTGTCACATAGGCTTCGTTTACACCTTTCTCTTTCAGCTTCTTCAGCATATCTTTTGTGAAATGCAGTCCGGCTGTCGGTGCCGCTGCGGAACCGAGTTCCTTGGAGTAAACCGTCTGGTAACGCTCCTTGTCTTTCAGTTTTTCGTGGATGTACGGCGGAAGCGGCATTTGTCCGATTTCTTCCAGTGCAGTGTAAAAATTTCCCTCACAGGTAAACTGCACGATGCGGTTTCCGTCCGGCTTTACTTCTACCACTTCGCCGATCAGTCGTCCGCCGCCAAAGGAAAACTTCACGCCGACCTTTGCTTTTTTTCCGGGACGGCAAATGATTTCCCAGAGCTTCTCCCCTTTTTGCTCCAAGAGCAAAAATTCAATAAAGGTACCGTTATCTACTTTCTCTCCATACAGACGTGCCGGCAAAACACGGGAGTCATTCATGACAAGCAGATCACCAGGCTGCAGGATGTCATAGAGATCATAAAAATGCTTGTGCTGGATTTCGCCTGTGTTTCGGTCAATCTGCATCAGACGGGAGTGATCTCGTGGCTCAATGGGCGTCTGTGCGATGAGTTCTTCCGGCAAATTGTAATAAAAATCTGATTTTTTCATGGGTATCTCCTGTTTTTCGAAAATTAATATTGACAAATTCCCACAGAAATGATATGATAGGAATAGGTAGAGGCGCACTCACGAAGAGTATGTTCTGACAGGATACCAGTCCGCAAGAAATACAGAGCAAAAAGGCGTGCGTGCCGAAGAGGCTGTACCGGTGACACAGCTTCTGGGCATATTTCCGAAGAGGGGTATGACTGTCATCGTTATGATGGAGTGCTATCGGCGATGCACTGAATTGGTGCACGTCATTCTATTCTATTATATCGCATGAGCCGCCGGTTTTCAACCGGTTTTTTCATATTTTTAAGAATTTTTTGGAGGAATGACGAAATGAAACAGTATCAGGTTGGCATTATCGGCGCAACTGGTATGGTTGGCCAGCGGTTTGCTACGCTTCTGGAGAACCATCCTTGGTTCCATGTGGCTGCATTGGCAGCTTCTCCCCGCTCGGCTGGAAAGACCTATGAGGAAGCAGTCGGCAATCGCTGGGCAATGCAGAAGCCGATGCCGGAAGCAATGAAGAATATGATTCTGTTCGACGCAACTGCAGACGTAGACAAGATTGCTGGCATGGTTGATTTTGTATTCTGCGCAGTTGATATGAAGAAGGATGAAATTCGTGCACTGGAAGAGCGCTATGCCAAGGCAGAATGCCCTGTTGTTTCCAATAACTCTGCACATCGTTTTACGCCGGATGTACCGATGGTTGTTCCGGAAGTAAATCCGGAGCACATTGAAATCATTGAAAGCCAGCGGAAGCGCCTTGGAACAAAGCGTGGCTTTATTGCAGTAAAGTCCAACTGCTCCATTCAGAGCTATGTGCCGGCGCTGTCTCCCCTGCGGAAGTACGGCATCAAGAATGTTCTGGCATGCACGTATCAGGCAATTTCCGGCGCTGGTAAGACCTTTGAGCGCTGGCCGGAAATTCTCGATAACATCGTTCCGTATATCGGCGGTGAGGAAGAGAAGTCGGAGAAGGAACCGCTGAAGGTATGGGGTAAGATTGAGAACGGTCAGATCGTGAGCGCTGACAGCCCGCTGATTACAACGCAGTGCCTGCGTGTGCCGGTTTCTGATGGACACACTGCTGCTGTATTTGTATCGTTTGAGCAGAAGCCGTCGAAGGAAGAAATCCTGAAGATTTGGGAAGACTTCAAGGGTGTTCCGCAGGAACTGGAGCTGCCTTCTGCACCGAAGCAGTTCATCCACTATTTCCAGGAAGACGATCGTCCGCAGGCTAAGCTGGATCGGAACATTGAGGGCGGTATGGCAGTGTCTGTTGGCCGTCTGAGAGAAGACACTATGTTTGACTATAAGTTTGTCTGCCTGTCCCACAACACGCTCCGTGGCGCAGCAGGCGGCGGTGTACTGCTGGCAGAACTGCTGGCAGCAAAGGGCTATATGGATTAATCTGATTGGAATTGCAACAAGTTCTTTGCAAATGAATTACCATTGGGAGGTAATTACCATGAAAAATACAATTTTTACAGGCGCAGGCGTTGCCATTATTACGCCGATGCTGGCAGATGGAACTGTGGACTATGAGGGTCTGGGAAGAAACATTGACTTTCAGATCGAAAACGGCACAGATGCGATCATCATCTGTGGTACTACTGGCGAATCTTCTACACTGGAAGACGATGAGCACCGTCAGTGCATCCGGTTCGCAGTCGATCACACACACAACCGTGTTCCGGTTATTGCCGGAACCGGCAGCAACGACACCAAGTATGCGATTGAGCTTTCTCAGGAAGCGCAGGAGCTTGGCGCAGATGGTCTGCTGATCGTTACCCCGTATTACAATAAGACCACACAGCGTGGCCTTGTAGCGCACTACAACGCAATTGCAGATAGTGTAGATCTGCCGATCATCCTCTACAATGTTCCCAGCCGGACAGGTGTTGGATTTGATGTTAGCACAGTAGAAGCACTGGCAGAGCATAAGAACATTGCTGCCATCAAGGAAGCAAGCGGAAACATTGGCTATACCGCAAAGGTAGCTGCAAAGTGCGGCGACAAGATCGACATCTACAGCGGTAATGACGACATGATCGTTCCGATTATGTCTCTGGGCGGTAAGGGTGTTATTTCCGTTCTGTCCAACGTTTTGCCGAAGGAAACTCACCAGATGACGCAGTACTGCTTGGAAAATAACTTTGCAGCAGCATCGGAATTGCAGCTGAAGTATTTGCGCTTGATCAACGATCTGTTTATGGAAGTCAATCCAATTCCGGTAAAGGATGCGATGAACCAGCTTGGCATGCCTTCTGGCCCGTGCAGAATGCCGCTTCTGGATATGAGCGATGCGCATAAGGAAGCAATGCGTGAGACTCTGCTGGCATATGGAATGATTGCAAAGTAAGCAGAACAACGTTTACGTGAAAAGAGGCAGGAATATGACAAAAATTGTAATTTGCGGCGCAAACGGAAAGATGGGGCATACTGTTGCCTCTTGTATTCAGGGCCGTGAGGATTGTACGGTAATCGGTGGAATCGACTCCTATACTGCCAAGTATGCGGATTTCCCGATTGTAGAAAAGCCGTCAGATCTGGCGAGTGTGCCGGATGTCATCATCGATTTTTCAAATCCGTCCTCTCTGGATGGACTTCTGGAATATGCACTGGTGAACAATGTGGCTTTGGTTCTGGCGACAACCGGCTATCAGGAGGAGCAGATCGGAAAAATTCAGGCGGCTGCACAGCAAATCCCTGTATTTTTCACTTTCAATATGTCTTTGGGCATCAACCTGCTGGTAGAGCTTGCAAAGAAAGCGGCAACTGTACTGGGCGGTCAGTTCGATATCGAAATCGTGGAAAAGCACCACAATCAGAAGATCGACGCACCCAGCGGTACAGCAATCATGATTGCCAACGCCATTAACGAAACGCTGGACAACGAATACCATTATGTGTATGACCGCCATGCAAGACGGATGAAGCGTGATCCGAAGGAAATCGGAATGCATTCCATTCGTGGCGGTACCATTGTTGGAGAGCACGATGTGATTTTTGCCGGACAGGATGAAGTGATCACCCTGTCGCACAGTGCCGCTTCGAAGACGGTGTTTGCAGTTGGTGCTGTGAATGCAGCCGTTTACCTGTGCGGAAAGCCGGCTGGTCTTTACGACATGAAGCAGCTCGTTCAGGAATAACGATTTTTCAAAGAAATTGAAATGAAAAGTGAGTACCTCTTTTCCGCTGTGGAATGGAGGTACTCACTTTTTCTATGTTTGATTTTTGAATGCTTACTTGTGATTTTCAGCCAATTCCTTTTGTTCTTCCTCCAGTGTTTCACGGAAATCTGGACGCTGCGCAATTTCCTCTGTCTTTTGCTCCGAGGTTTGCTTGATGTGATTGCCAATGATCTCTGAAATATCCGAAACGGTAATGAATGCACTGCCATCGTATTTGGCAACAATTCTCCGCAGTTCCATTAGTTCCAAACGAGTGATGACGCAGTACATCATATCTTTTTTGCCGCTGATCAGACCGTGTGCATCCAGAATGGTCATGGTTCGTCCGAGCTTGGCGTAGATTTCAGAAGCAATCGTAGTTCCGTCGTTGCAAATGATGATGGTTTGCTTTGCCTCGTTGAACCCGGTTTCTACCTGATCGATCAATTTAGAGGCGATGATGTAAGTGAGCAGGGATAGGAGTGCACGGTCAATGCCAAACATGAATCCGGATACGGAGAAAATCAAAAGATTGGTTGCCAGAATTACTTGTCCGACAGAAACGGGGATTTTCTTGCTGAGGATCATGGCGAGCAATTCTGTTCCGTCCAGACATGCACCGCCTTTGATGACAAGACCTACACCGATTCCAAGGAGAATTCCGCCAAAGACAATGGAGAGCAATTCATTGTCTGTGATAGGGCTGACATCATGCAGGAGTGCTGTGCAGACAGTCAGGAGAATCATTGCATAGAAATAGGAAAATGCAAATCTTTTTCCAAGCATGCGCCATCCCAAGAGGACAAAGGGAAAGTTGAGAACGAAAGTCACTGCACCAAGCAGAATGCCGGTCTTATAATTTATCATGAGTGCGATACCGGTTAGTCCGCCGTCCAACACAGAATTTGGCACCAAAAACATTTCCAGTGCAATACTGTAAATCATAATACCTACAGTAATCATGGCATAGTGCAGAATAGACGTGACCATTTTGTTGTTTTTCAAATCAACCACTTCCTTTTTGAAACTTATCTTTATTGTATCATAAATTAAGCCGGAATGCAACGGAACATTTTTCGAGCTGCCGGAATAAATTGAAAATAGAAGTATGTTACTTCCAAATCTTTCGATAGAAAAGAGGCTTATGGAATATGCCAAGTGTTTTTTTGAGTCCTTCCACACAGGAGTGGAACGCTTACACAGGCGGCGGAACGGAAGAGGAATATATGAATCTACTTGCAGATCGGATGGAACCATACCTTCGTTCCAGTGGAATTTCTTATGTCCGCAATGATCCGGAGAGAAATGTTGCAGGCGCAATTGCCGATTCCAATGCGGGATATTTCGACGTTCATCTCGCCTTGCACAGCAATGCGGCACCGGAAAATTTGTCGGGGCAATTGCGTGGAATTGATATCTACTACTCTCCATACGATGCATATAGTCAGAAGCTTGCAGTGATTACAGCAAACAATTTTATGAGCATTTATCCCCTGCCGGATAAATGTACTGCTCGTCCAACAACAACCTTGGGAGAAGTGACGCAAACCAAAGCACCGGCAATTTTGTGCGAAATTGGGTATCACGACAATGAGCAGGATGCGAATTGGATTCGGGAGAATCTTACCAACATTGCAATAAATCTGACGCAGTCCCTCTGCGATTATTTTGGAATTCCGCTCGTGGAGGCGGGACCGATTTTCCGTGGAACTGTGGTGACAGATGGAAGCAACCTAAATTTGCGAAAATTTCCATCTATGCAAGGTGAAATCATTGGGTCGATTCCCAACGGTGCATTTGTCACAGTTTATAGCAGAACCGGAAATTGGGATGTGGTTTCTTACCAAGGGCTAATCGGCTATGCAAGCAGCGAATTTATTATGATTTGACAGCTTGCTTTTTTTGCGGTTTTCGAGTATAATAGAAACTGAGAAGAATTGTCTTTGCCAAAAAGCAGGGCAATTTTGATTTCAGAAGATGTATAAAGGAGTTGCAGACAGAAGTGAAAGATGGATTGATTCAGGTCGCTTGTGTAACCCCGCCGCTTCGTGTGGCGGATTGTACTTATAACGCAGAACAGATTGTTTCTGCTTTTCAAAAAGCAGCTGCTGATGGTGCAAAATTGGTGGTGTTTCCGGAACTTTGCCTCACAGGATATACCTGCGGCGATTTGTTTTTACAAGAAACCCTGTTGAATGGTGCAAAAATATCGCTGTCAGACATTTTGGAACAAACAAAGGATATTTCCGCAATTCTGGTGGTGGGGCTTCCCTATGCGCTGGAGGGTGCGCTGTATAACTGCGCAGCCGTCTGCTATGCCGGCAAGCTTTTGGGTTTGGTGCCGAAAAAGAATTTGCCCAACTACAGCGAGTTTTATGAAATGCGGCATTTTGCAAAAGGGCCGGATGCCAATGGGACACTTTCCGTCACATGGCATCAGAATGCGGAAGTGTATGTGGTTCCGTTTGGCGCATTGCAAGTTTTCAGCTGTGCAGAGCTCCCCGACTTTTCGTTTGGAGTAGAGATCTGCGAGGATGTTTGGGTTGGTGATACGCCCTCTGTGGCAATGGCAAAATCCGGCGCAACAATTATCGTCAATCTGTCGTGCAGCGATGAGATCATCGGAAAAGAGAACTATCGGCGCACAATTCTTCAGGCAAAGTCCGGCAGCTTGTTGTGTGCATATCTGTATGCTGATGCCGGCGTTGGAGAGTCTACACAGGACATGGTATTTGCCGGACACAATTTGATTCTGGAAAACGGTTCGATTCTGGCGGAGTCGAAGCTGTTTACACAGGGAATCCTTACTGCGGTTGTAGACGTGCAGCGGTTGGCAGGAGAACGCCGCCGTTCCAATACGTTTCTCTCTGAGCCGATGAATACAGTACAAAAGACAACGTTTTCTATGGCGTTGACAGAAACAGCAATGAACCGGTACATTGATTCTACCCCGTTTATTCCCCACGGAAGTCAGATGCTCTCACAGCGATGCGAAAAAATCCTGATGCTTCAGGCAACCGGACTTGCAACCCGTCTGAAGCACATCGGCTGCAAATCTGCTGTGGTGGGGTTGTCCGGCGGATTAGACTCCACGTTGGCGCTGATTGTTATGGTGCACGCATTCCAGCTGTGTCACCTAGATCCTGCCGGAATTGTTGCTGTGACGATGCCATGTTTTGGAACAACAGACCGCACCTATCAGAATGCCTGCCGGTTGGCGGAGGCGTATGGTGCAACGCTGCGTGAGATCCCCATTCAAGACAGTGTGCGGCAGCACTTTGCGGATATCGGACACAAGGAGTCGATTCATGATGTCACCTATGAGAACTCTCAGGCACGTGAGAGAACGCAGGTGCTGATGGATCTCGCCAACCAGACCGGCGGAATTGTCATCGGTACCGGTGACCTCTCAGAGCTTGCGCTGGGTTGGGCGACTTATAACGGCGATCATATGAGTATGTATGCGGTAAACGCTTCCATTCCGAAAACATTGGTGCGGTATTTGGTTTCTTATGAGGCATCGCAGACACCGCAGGAACTCTCCAATATTTTGCAGGATGTGCTGGATACGCCAGTGAGTCCGGAATTGCTCCCGCCGGAGCAGGACGGCACGATTGCGCAAAAGACCGAGGACATTGTCGGGCCGTATGAGCTTCACGACTTCTTCTTGTACTATGTGCTTCGATTCGGATTTGCACCGCATAAGATTTACCGGATGGCAAAGCATGCGTTTGAGGGCGCCTATGATGATGCGGTGATCTTGAAGTGGCTCCGCAAGTTCTACTGGCGCTTTTTCTCCCAGCAGTTCAAGAGAAGCTGCCTGCCGGATGGACCGAAAGTCGGCAGCGTGACGCTGTCGCCCCGTGGCGATTGGCGGATGCCCAGTGATGCCTGTGTTGCACTTTGGCAGAAAGATCTGGAAAACCTGGACTGATTCGAGAAAATTTTGATTCAAAAAGGTGTACAGCGCAGAGAGGAAATCTTGCGCTGTACACCTTTTTCCATTTTGGCTTTTTAGACTTACGCTTTCGGAAACCAAAGGCGGATTGCCTCCGGCATCCATGTGCAGTTATCCAACAGAACGTGAACCAGAATTTGTGCGAGGAATGCGAACAGAATTCCCAGCAGCATGCCACACAGCACATCAGAGGGATAATGTGCACCCAGATACAATCTGGAAAATGCGATGAGCGAGGCGAGAAGCAATGCCGAAATTCCAATCCAAAGCGGAAGCATGCAGAGGAAAACGGTTGCAACAGCAAAAGAACTGGATGTGTGCCCAGAGGGAAATGAAAAATCTTTTGGCCGGCGAATCAGGATTTTGAGTTCGTGAATATGGTCAAACGGGCGGATACGTGCCACCAAATTTTTCAGCATTGCGTTGTTAATCATCACAGAAAAGAGCAGTGAAATCAAACCGGACGCAGCTGCACGGCGTGCTTCAGGGCGAAAGAGCAGACATAGGCAGGCAGCAATCCAAATGATACCGCCATTTCCGAGAAATGTGGTGATTTTCATGAAAAGTGTGACGCCGCCCTTTCGCAAATGTTCCTGCATCCACAAGAGCAGCGAGCGGTCCCATCTTTTTAAATGATGCAGCATAGACTTACACTCCTTCCCCAAAGAAATTCGCTTGTAGACATAGTATACCACAAAAATGAAAAAATGACAAGTGGACAAGTCGCAGTTTTTAAGATTTTACGCACTTTTTACACGATGTATTTTCTGTGCTATTTGTTATCAATTTAAATATAGGAAAATCTGGCTCTGTTAAGATATCATAAGAAACTAGAATAAAAAAGTTGTTTAAATAAGACAAAAACGATTGACATTCCACAGAGAATATGGTATACTATATTTAATTTGAAAATTTGAGGAGGTTCCCAATGAAAAAACTTTCAAGAAAAACACTGACGCTGTTGACCGCCAGTGTTTTGGCATGCAATTGCATGCTGTGTTATTCATTCTCAACGTCTGCTGCAGGTGCACAGAAGTATGAGTTTGAAGATGGCACTCCTGTTGGTGCTACGATTCAGGAAAATGGAACAGAGCGTTGGCAGGAAGGCGCTTCTGGCGACAAGTTCGTATTTTTGGAAAATGGCGGAGAGACTGCAACTGTAAATGTTTCCGTAGAATCCACAGGCATGTACAATGTTACAATTCGCTATGCTGCACCGTTTGGAGATAAGCTTCACAATTTGCTTGTAAATGGTGTGGATCAGGGACAGTTTAGTTGTTCAGAGACCGCTGCAAATGAGTGGGCTGATGTTTCATGTGGTACGGTGAAACTGAATGCCGGTGAAAATGAAATCACTGTGAAGAGCAGCTGGGGCTGGACTGACATTGACTACCTGACCATTGAAGAGGCTTCCCTTCCGGATATCTCTGCTTCTCAGACGACCTGCTGCGACCCGAGCGCAACTTCTCAGGCACAGAGCCTGATGTCCTACATGGCAAGCGTTTACGGTGAGCACATCATTTCTGGACAGCAGGAAATCTACAAGTATGGTCCGCACGATTTCCCCTATGAATTCGACTATATCAAGGATACCACCGGAAAGCTTCCGGCAATCCGTGGCTTCGACTACCTGAACTGCAATCCGCTGTATGGCAGCGAGGACGGCACGACCAATCGTATCATTGAGTGGGTCAACAACAATCCGTATGATTCAAGCAAGCAGGGTATCGCAACCGCTTCCTGGCATATTACCGTTCCGAAGAACTTCTCCAGCTATACACTGGGTGACAGCGTTGCATGGGCAGATGCTACTTATGTTCCGAAGGAAACTGATTTCGATACCTCCAAGGCAATCGTTGAAGGTACCAAGGAATACGAGTATTATATGCTTTGCCTGAAGAATCTGGCTGCTGAACTGCAGAAGCTTCAGGATGCCAATGTTCCGCTCATCTTCCGCCCGCTGCATGAAGCAGAAGGCGGCGGCGGAGAGACTGGTTCTTGGTTCTGGTGGGGCAAGTCCGGTTCGAAGGTTTACAAGGAACTGTGGAAGCTGACTTACAAGACCCTGACCGAGGAATATGGTTTGCACAACCTGATTTGGGAATGGAACAGCTATGCATATGAAACTTCTGCGGATTGGTATCCGGGAGATGAGTATGTTGACCTGATCGCATACGATAAGTATAACTGCACTGACTGGTCTAGCGGCTCGGCAGTGCTCAATCACAATGACAGCGCCATCAGCAGCACATTCTATAGCATCATGCAGAAGTATGATAGCAAGAAGATGGTTGCAATGTCTGAGAACGACAGCATTCCGACAGTTGGCAATCTGACTGCAGAAAAGGCTGGCTGGCTGTATTTCTGCCCGTGGTATGATGGCGGATCGGACAGCACCAACTTCCTGACCAACGAGCTTTTCAATAAGAAGGACGATTTGATCGAGATGTACCAGAGTGACTACTGCATCACACTGGATGAGCTGCCGGATGATCTGTACAGCAACGGCGGAACAATCACAACGAAACCGACTACTACTTCAGACGGCTCTGAAACTACCACCACGACAAAAACGACTACCACAACCAGTCAGACAACTGAGGGTATCCACGCAAAAATCACCGAGGATAGCGGAAACTACAATATCAGCTTTGCGCCGAAGTCTATGGGTAAGACGGTATATCTGGTATTTGAAGCCAATTCCAATGTTGCCTTTGCTAACGGCTGTCTTGGCGTATCTGCAACTGTAGATGGTACGGATTACTGGGTTTCCTATAAGTGGGAGATTTCAAAGTCCGGCACGATTTCCGTTGATTTGGATAAGGATGTATACAACATCACTTACAACAACGGAAAGGATACTGTAACAGACGAGGATCTGATCGCTAAAATTGTCGAAATGGTAAAGAAGCAGACCGACGGTATGGTTCAGATTTGGTGGGCAAATGATGGTCCTGGTGAAAGCATTGCGACTTCCAATGTCGTTCTGACCGATGCATATCTGCCGGAATCTAAGGAAGAGGTTACGACCGAGGAGACCACAGAAGCAACCACAACAACAACACTGGAAGAGACCACAACTTCTGTGGAAGTTACGACTACCACATCGGAGTCCGGTGAGACCACTACCACAGCTGTGGAAACTTCTGACACCAGCAAGGAATCCGAGACGACCAAGGAATCTGAGACAACCACAGAAACTACGACCTCTGAAGTTGTGGTAAATCCGACGGATGTTTTCTATGGCGATGTGAACTTGGACGGCAGCGTTGATCTGGCAGACGCAGTATTGCTGAACAAGGCTGTTGCTGGCACGGTAGAGCTGAATGCTACTGCAAAGGCAAATGCAGACTGCGATTCCAACGGAACTGTTACTGCGGACGACAGCATGACCCTGCTGAAGTTCCTCGTACACTTGATCAACGAACTTCCGGCAAAGTAAAATCCGGTTGGCAAACTAATCATTCAATATGGCATTGTAATGAAAACCGGCGCTGATACCATAAAGGTCATCAGCGCCGGTTTCTTGTCTTTTCTGGAGAAATGTGCTATAATAAGAAAATCAATCAGAAAGAAGTGAATTTGATGTTGCATACGAAAAAAACAAGTCAACTTCTGCAACGCCCTGTGATCGTTTGTTTCCTTGCTTTGCTGTGCACAGCACTCTGGGGCAGTGCGTTCCCCTGCATCAAGACGGGATATCGGCTATTTCACATTGCCTCAGAGGATACGGCATCACAACTGTTATTTGCCGGCGTGCGCTTTTTCTTAGCGGGGATCCTTGTTATTTTATTTGGGAGTCTTCTTCAGAGAAAAGTCCTGCTTTTCCGGAAATCAGCGCTTCCCAAAATTGGTGTTGTCAGTCTGTTCCAGACGATTTTGCAATACGTTTTCTTTTACATCGGACTGGCACATACCACTGCAGTGAAAAGCTCTATCTTTGGCGGGACAGGTGTTTTGTTTTCGATTTTGTTTGTCTGTCTGATTTTTCGGCAGGAAAAGGTGACTGCCTCGAAACTTGCAGGCTGCATTCTGGGTTTTTCCGGAATATTTCTCATTAGCATTCAGAATCTTCGGAGCTTGGATTTTGGCTTTTCGTGGAACGGAGAGGGCGCTCTTTTGATCTCCAATATCGCCAATGCGCTCTCCCCTATTTTCCTGAAAAAATTTTCCAAGACGGAGAATTCAGTGATGCTCAGCGGATATCAATTTTTATTTGGCGGTCTTTGTATTTCTGTTATAGGTGTGCTTGCCGGAGGACACCTGTCATTTCAAGGCTTCTCCCCTGTCCTGTTGATGATCTACATGGCAATGATTTCTGCGGTCGCCTATACCATTTGGGGAATTCTGCTGCAATATAATCCGGTTTCAAAAGTTACGGTATACGGATTTATGAATCAGGTGTTCGGTGTGTTCCTTTCAGCGATCATCTTAAAGGAATGGGATGAAATTCGGTTGCAGACCATTGCCGCGCTGCTTCTCGTATGCAGCGGAATTTACTTTGTTAACCGCAAAAAAGAAGCGAAAGATTAATTCTTCCATTGATTTCGGAAAGAACCAGCGGAAAGGCCCTCGGAAGCACGGAAGGTGCGGTTAAAATAGCTGGCATCCGGAATTCCGCAACTCTCTGCAATCTTTTCCACAGACAGTTCGGTGAACCGCAGCAGCTTTTTGGCATGATTCATGCGACATTGATTCAGGTACTGCATAATGGTGACACCATATTGCTTTTTGAATTCGCGGAGCATGTAGTATTTGCTGATGGAAAAGCGCTGGCTTAGATCTTCCAGTGTGATTTTTTCCGCAAAATGCTCCTCTAAGTAAAGGCGGATTTTCTCCCATTTTTCAATGCTCTCCCGTGCGCTGCGCTGATGCTCCTCCTGCGATGCGGTAATTAGCATTGTGGTTAGCTGGGAGAGATATTGGGATGCATATAATTCGCAGTTTAACTCTTCATTTTTCAGTGTATTTTTGATTTGCTCGAAAAGAATCTTGTACGGCTCTAAGCTGGCAGAAATCACAATAGACGGATTGCGCTGCTCGAATAACTCATACAATGTTGCCGCAGTGCAGCCGTTGAAGTGAATCCATGCAATTTTCCACGGGTTGTCAGAACTGCTGCAATGGGAATAGGCGTTGTTGCAGTTTAAAAAGATGATATTCTCTTCGTGTAAATGATATGATTTATTTTTTACAGTAAAGGTACCGTTTCCTTCCAATACCATGACAAACAAATAGGAATCCAGTGCACTTCTTGGACTTTCATGTGCTTTTTTTACGGTTAGTGTTCCAATCTCCTGTACATAAAGAAGTGCTTTTTTCGTTGTGCTGGACGGCGTCCATAAAATGCGCTCTGAGTTAGTCCAGTCATTGGAAAACAAATTCAGACTCTTGTTCTGAATTTCCACAAACATCACATCCTTTCTCATGATAAGGAACACGACTTTCGGCATTCCATATATTTTATTATACAATATTTTTCTCGAAAAGTAAAGCATTTTGAACAAAATTGTGAAAAAAACGGCATCCATTCAGAAAATATGTGCCTGAATGAACGTCGTTTTTTGTTTAAATCGCAGTTAATTCGTTTTATCGTTGTGTGTTTGCAGCGATTTTTCTCGTCGATGGTAGAACAAAAAGAGAAGCAAGATCGTGATGCATGCACTCACTGCATTGAGTACGGATTCAGAAAAAGAGAAATGTCTTCCCGCAATTGGGATTTTATGCAGTTCGTCTGCAAATGCAACAAATATGCTGAGAACAATTGCCGGAACAGTACGCTTCCATAAGGCATGCTTTTCTAGAAGCAAGTTCCAAAGAATTGCATTCAGTCCGCCAAATATCAGATATAGGAACACGTGCGCCAATTTTCTGAGATGCAAATTTAATGTGTGCAGCTGTGCCTCAGAAGGGGTATGGTAAATCCACTTTCCAAGAAATTCTGACAACGCCATACTCTCCTGCAAAGTGGTTTTTCCATTTGCCGAAGAAAGGTGCAGCATGAGAAACAGCCATACAGCAAGAATGACAACTAAAAAGATCAGCTTTTTCTTACGCTTCATCTGTATGATTCCCTGCAACTTGCAATGCCATGGCTTTCAGTTCTTCTGGCTGGAAAGTGTATATTTTTTTGCAGAAATGGCAGCAAACCTCGATGGGCTTTCCCTCTTCTGCCAGATTGGTGAGTTCTTTTTCGCCAAGTGCGGCCAGTACTTTTTCCGTGCGGATACGGCTGCAATCACAGTGATATGCCACCTCGGATTCATCCAGCAGATTCGGCTCCAAATCGTCCAAAAGTCGCAGAGCGATTTGCTCTGCCGTCATTCCCTGTGTCATCATTGTAGTCACTGGAGGCATTGATTTCAGGTTATTTTCGATGGTATCGATGCATGCATCACTGGCAAACGGGAGCAGCTGAATCAGATATCCGCCTGCAACCTTGACAGAAAGATCCGGATTTACAAGAACGCCGAGTCCGCATACAGTCGGTGTCTGTTCGCTTGTGGCAAAGTACTGCGCAATATCTTCTGCAATTTCACCGGATACCAAGGGAACGATTCCGACATATGGTTCTTTCAATCCCAAATCCTTGACTACGGAAAGGGTTCCATCATTGCCGACAGCACCGCCGACATCCAGCTTTCCCTGTGCGTTCAGTGGAATTTCTACAACAGGATGTTCCACATCCGCTTTGACATTGCCATGGCTGTCGGCAACTGCAGTCAGCATTCCTGTGGGACCGTTTCCTTTGACACGAAGTGTTACGCTGTCATTTTCGCTTTTCAATCCATATCCCATCATGCTTGCAGCAATGCTCAAACGTCCCAGAGCTGCGGTAACAACTGCTGATGTCTGATGAATCGATTCGATCTGTGATACGATGTCTGTTGCATCAATTGCACATGCGACAACAGAGGCATCTTTCGCAATGGCACGTTTTAAAATACCCATAATTATGCTTCCTTTCTTGCAGCAACCACCATTCGCTGGCTGTCTTCTTTCAGTGGCTCCAGTGTATCTGCGTGATAAATGCCGAGAACATGGAAGCCTACTTTCTTCAAAGCTTCCTGAATCTGTTCCGATGCATAGGCACGCTCTGTAATATATTCTGTTTTTCTGCGGTACAGACCATTTTCCAGCTGTGAGAAAATTTGTAGTGTAATCAGAACAGTGCACTGGTCATCTTGCAATTCATTTTCCCAGACACAGTATACATCTTCAGTTTCGTAGAGGTAGATCTCGTTTCCCAGTATTTTACGATGCTTATACAATGTATTCATGTCAAATAGAAAAACGCCGCCCGGTTCTGTTGCATCAAACACACGCTGAAAAACCCGTGTAACGTCCGCAAGCGATGGAAGATGGTTCAGACTGTCCAGTGTACAAATGGTAGCGTCCACCGTCCCATACAATTCCAGCTCCCGCATATCCTGCATGACATATTGAATGGAAAGCCCTTTTTCAAGTTTTTTCTCCAAAGCTTGGTTCAGCATACTATCAGAATAGTCAACGCCAATGACGTCATAGCCTCGCTTAGTCATTTTCTCTGACATGGTTCCGGTTCCGCATGCCAGATCCAGCAGAACATTTCCGCTGGAATGGAGAAATGTTTGAATCAGGCGGTCGAAATATTCTGCACGTTCGTCGTAATTGACATTTTGCGTCAGAGAATCGTAGTAGAAGGCGAAGGTTTCATATCCGGTTTCTTCCATATAGACCTCCATGGAAAAACAGGGAGCACAGCAAATTGCCATGTCCCCCGTTTTCCGTTATTTACATTTGGATTTTACTTTTTCTTCTTATTGGGGTTGCGGCGCTGTCCGCTGAAGCTTCCATCCCCTGCGCCAGCATTCGGTGCATCCGGCTGGGAAACCTGTTCCCGTTCCGGTGCCTGATTCTTCTGGAGCTTTACCGTCAACAGCATGCGGACGGTGTCCTCCTGAATGGAAGCAACCATTGCGTCGAACATCTCGAAGCCTTCGTAGCGGTATTCTACAACCGGGTTCTGCTGACCGTATGCACGGAGTCCGATACCCTTCTTCAACTCGTTCATATCGTCGATGTGTGCCATCCACTTGGTATCAACAACCTTCAGAAGTACAACACGCTCCAACTCACGCATCACGTCGGAACCGTACTCCTCTTCCTTCGCTGCATAGAGTTCCTTTGCTTTTTCGGTCAGTGCCTTGACAATATCATCAAGTGTCAATCCGGCAAGGTCAGTGTCATTGTATTCCAGATCGTCTTCCTCTGTAATCCAGCCCAGGAAGTGGTCACGGAGCCCAACCAGATTCCACTGTGCGTGATCAGTAACCTCTTCGTTGATGTATTGCTTTACGGTGACGCAAATCAGATCTTCGATCATCTTGATGATGCTGTCGTGGATATCTTCCCCATCCAGAACCTGAGAACGCTGCTTGTAGATGATCTCACGCTGTGTGTTCATAACATCGTCGTAGTTCAGGACATTCTTACGGATGTTGAAGTTGCGTCCCTCAACCTTTCGCTGAGAAGACTCAATGATCTTGGTCAGAGACTTACTCTCAATCGGCATGTCCTCATCCACATTCAGTGCACGCATCATGTTTTCCAGACGGTCACCTGCGAAAATACGCATCAGATCATCCTCGACAGACAGGAAGAACCGGCTCTCGCCCTCGTCACCCTGACGGCCGGAACGACCACGGAGCTGGTTGTCGATACGGCGGGATTCATGACGTTCTGTACCAAGGATGTACAGACCGCCTGCCTCCTTGACAGCGACTGCCTTTTCCTTGACTTCTTCACCAAACTTCTTGTACAGTTCCTGATATACGGCTCTTGCTGCCAGAACTTCCTCATCATCGGTATCCGCATAGCCAATAGCAGCCGTGATAATTTCCTCCGGATACTCCCGCTTCCGCATCTCGGCTTTTGCCAAAAATTCTGCGTTACCGCCGAGCATGATGTCTGTACCACGTCCAGCCATATTGGTTGCGATAGTAACGGCCCCCAGCTTTCCGGCCTGTGCAACGATTTCTGCTTCCTTTGCATGATACTTTGCATTCAGGACTTCGTGTTTGATGCCCTTGCGTTTCAGCATTGCGGAGAGCAGCTCCGATTTTTCGATGGAAATAGTACCAACCAGAACCGGCTGACCCTTTTCATGACACTCTGCAATCTGTTCGATGATTGCCTTGTACTTTGCCTTTTCAGTCCGATAGATCAAGTCGGTATGGTCAATTCTCTTCACAGGACGATTGGTAGGAATTGCAATAACGTCCAGCTTATAGATCTCACGGAATTCATCTTCCTCGGTCATTGCAGTACCGGTCATACCGGAGAGCTTGGTGTACAGGCGGAAATAGTTCTGGAATGTGATGGTTGCCAGTGTCTTGGACTCCTGTGCAACCTTTACGTTTTCCTTTGCCTCAATTGCCTGGTGCAGTCCGTCGTTGAAACGGCGGCCCAGCATCTTACGTCCGGTGAACTCATCGATGATGATAACTTCGCCGTCTTCTACGATGTAGTCGATATCCTTCCGCATCACACCGTTTGCCTTGATTGCCTGGTTGATGTGGTGCAGCAGTGTCATATTTTCCGGATCCATCAGGTTTTCAACTGCAAAGTATTCCTCTGCTTTCTTGACACCGCGTCTTGTGATAGTTGCGGTTTTTGCCTTTTCATCAATGATGTAGTCAGCATTTTCGTTGACAGTTTCCTGATCCTGTTTGTCATCCATTTCTACGACAGTGGCAGGTTCCAGCGTCTTGGCGAACTTGTCTACGACACCATACAGTGCAGTGGACTTATCGCCCTTTCCGGAAATGATCAGAGGCGTTCTTGCTTCATCAATCAGGATGGAGTCCACCTCGTCCACGATGGCAAAGTTATGACCGCGCTGAACCTTGTCCTTTTTGTAGATGACCATATTGTCACGCAGATAATCGAATCCGAGTTCGTTGTTGGTGCCATATGTAACATCACACGCATAAGCTTCCCGACGCTGGTCGTTTGTCAGACCGTGGAGAATACATCCAACTGTCAGACCGAGGAAACGCAGAACCTTTCCCATTTCATCGGACTGTGTTTTTGCCAGGTAGTCGTTGACCGTTACAACGTGAACGCCCTTTCCGGTCAGCGCATTCAGATAAGCTGCAACACATGCAACCAAAGTTTTACCTTCACCGGTCTTCATTTCAGCAATACGCCCTTGATGCAGGACAATTGCACCAATGATCTGTACCGGGAACGGCTTTTTTCCAAGGACACGGTAAGCCGCTTCACGAACCGTCGCCAGAGCCTCCGCTTCCATGCTTTCCAGAGTTTCGCCGTCTTCCAGACGATCTCGGAATTCATTGGTTTTTTCTTTGAGATCTGCATCAGAAAGAGCTGTATATTCCTCATCCAGATCTAAGACTTTCTTTTTTAACGGCTCAATGCGAGCGAGTTCGCGTGTACTGTAGGAGCCGAATAGTTTACTAAAAATACCCATGGACTTACCGCCTTCATTCAAAGTATACAATAAATAGTATAGCACACCGATGATAATTTGTCAATAGAATTTGAAAAGATTTATAGGCTTTCAATTTTCAGAAAAGGATGGACAGAAACCAGACATCGGACATCCATTGCACTGCGGCTTTCTGGCACGGCAGGTGTCTCGTCCAAACCAGACAATGCGATGACAAAAATCAGAGGAGCGCTCTGGGGGTACCAACGGGCGGAGATCCCGTTCCACCTGTACCGGATCCTTGGAATTCGTCAGTCCAAGCCGTCCGGTAATTCGAATAAAATGTGTGTCTGCGACAATGGCAGGCTTGCCGTACACATCTCCAAGAATCAAGTTTGCTGTTTTTCTGCCAACGCCGGATAGTGTCAGCAATTCCTCCATGGTATCCGGAACGACACCATGGTATTTGGTCAGCAGCTGCTCTGCCATTTCCTTGATGTTCTTGGCTTTCATCCGGTAGAAACCGCATGGCTTCACGACAGATTCCAGCTCGGAAATATCAGCATCTGCAAAATCCTGTAGTGTCGGATATTTCTGAAACAGTGTTGGTGTGACAAGATTGACTCTGGCATCTGTACACTGTGCAGACAGCCGGACAGCGATCAGCAGCTGATACGGTTCTTGGTAATGCAGCGCACAGAGCGCCTCCGGATAGATGCGTTCTAGCACTTCACAGGCACGCAGCGCACGTTCTTTTTTTGTCATGGTATTGGGCTCCCTCTCTTTTTATGGATTTATCTACGGACAAGACCGCTTCAATAGGTTTCATTTAGTTCTGCAATTTCCTTTTCCCAATTGAAGTACGGCAAATAGAAAGCCTCTACTTTTCCACCGCCGAGACTGTTGCTTCCGTTGCAGAATTCGCAGCTTTTTCCGCAGACTAGTAACGATTGATTGACAATCTGAGAGTGAAATTGTCAATCTTTACGTTACATTGCTGAACCAGAAAATGATTTTCGATTTTTGCGTACTGTTCTTTCGTGATATTCATGTACATATGATATCACATTTTTTCGTTAGTGTCAATAAACTCTAGTCCTTCTTAGAGATGTGGTAACCCAGCTTGACGATCAGGCGGAGTGTTTCGAATGCGGTGTTGCGGTCGTATGCCTTTTCACTCTCCGGCAGTTCTGCATAAGGCACCAGAAGCGGTGTCGTCTTCTGAGCGGGATCCTTCACTTCCCCATACGTCCAGCCTTCGGAGATACGGCCCTTCGCCCAGACATCGTGAACATTTTCTGCAATTTTCTCGGTCAGTGCCAGCATTTCATCCGGCAGTTTTACTTCGCTTGTGTCAATTGGTTTCGGACAATACATAATAATAGCTTCCTTTCAATATGGTGTTGCGGGATTGTCCCACAAGAGTGAATAACGATTTTCAGTGACCTGCGATACGGCACAGGAATGTTTCAAAATTTTCTGATTTTTCCTGCAATGAAAATATGGATACAGGCAGCATTTTCTCTGTGCGATGAGAGAATGAGAGCAGTTCATTCAGTTTCTCTCGCTGCGCTTCGGTATCCGTGAGAAAGAGCAAAACGGGATGAATACCAACGTTTTTCACCTGTTTCGAAATCTCGGCCACAAATGCTGCTGTTGCTTTTTCCGGCGGAACATAAACTGCAAAGAATGATGTGAAGTTCTTAGTTAGGACACAGGTAAGCGTGGTGTCAGATTCTTGCAATATCAGCCCGCATTTGACATCGTGGAACCTTCCGGTTTCTCGTGCGGCGTGGTAGGTGTAAATTTCGAGGATACGCTCCGGATTGGTCAGCATTTTTTTGATAGGGTAGGTCGCATAGGTAAACTGAAGCGTTTCCTCATCCGTATTGAGTTCTGTTCCAACGAGATATCCCATTTTCTTTTGCAGCACTTCCAGCAGGTGTCGTGCATCCGCTGTTAGCGAAGTGCGCGGCAGGTCCTTCACTGTGAGGGCATCAAAAGAAACAGACACGTCAACAACATCTTTCCCATCAGGAACACAGGAGATTACAATCAGATCCGGAAGTGCAAAGCATTGTAGGTTTTCGAAGAGTTGATCAAACAGCGATTGGCAAGAAACGTTCTGATGAAGAATTAGTTTGCAGGAATCGGAGGTGTGTCCAATCATCTTGCTTTCTTCAGTAACAATTTCATGTGCCTGCAGCGTTTGAACAACTTTTTGCACGCCTGTTCTACAGGAAATTGGCAGGATATACGAAAACTCTTTTGGTTCTCGAATGGTTTTGTCAATGCGCATGGAGGCAATGGTGTCTTGTGCGGCAGCGTGATTTCTCAGGCAGCAGCACAATTCTTTCCACGTTGCAGGAGATTTCTGATACTGTGCCCACAAATCGCGATATTCCGCAAAAAATTCCGAGCGAAGATGAGAAGTTGAACTCTTTGGCAGCATATCTGTAATTGCGATAAACGGCTTTGCGAAAATATACGCAAATGTTTCGCAGCGATTTAGATTCGAAAACGTCTGATTTTTAGAATCGAAAGTGTAGCTGGGAATCTTCTGAAAGATACCGGTGGCATCCAGCGCATCAGAAAGGGCATCTCCTGCTCTTTTTTCCAGAGAAAAATGATCTTTTTTTCTGCTCAGTTTCAGCAATTTCTGTGCAATGGCCTCCTGCCAGCAATCTGACTTTACCGGAATCCATTGTACCTTTCCACGCTTCTCAAGGGAAAAATCAACTTCTTCCATCAAAAAGTTCAGTGATTCTGGATAGAAGATCAGGAACTTTAGGGTTGCTTTCAATTCTTTTCTCTTCAGGTACAAAAGAAGATCTGGAATGGAGTGGCGAAGCTGTGCGATTTTTTCTGTACTGTCACAGTAACAGAAATAGAGCACGGAAGCAGGGTTAACGATGGAGATTGCAGCGACATTGCCAAATCTCATGGTATTGTCTGCTTCGGACAGCGCATACGGAATTGCCATCTGATTCTTTTCTGAATAGGTCAGAATAAACGGAATCGCATCGACCAGCTTGACATCCTCGTTCTTATAGTCGTAGTATAGCTTGCTGGCATAAATGGGATAGATTCTGTGATGAATTCCTTCGATTTCTTTTTCTATCGCATCACATTCGTTGGCGGTAAGGTGATGCGCCTTTTTCGCCTGATCGACGCCCTTCGAAAGCTTGTCCTTTAAACCTTTGTACAAGCGTGCATGACTCGTTTCAGAAAATAGATTCCAGATGCAGGTGTACCACTCTTGAAGCGATGCTAGGAGTGCCGGTTCTTTTTCCAAAATTTCCTGGAGCGGATGAAATAGTTTTTCCAGATCGGTAAGCGTCATTGGGGTGGCGTGTTTTCGGAAATTCTGATGCAGTTTAACAGAGAGCTGTTCCAATTCGTCCAGCTGCTCCAGCATTTCCGGTGTGGCATCGTCCCACATCTCATGCGTCCACGTGGAAAGCCCTTGCTTCGGGGTACTTCGCAGGAGAAAAATGTGACCATTCTGGCTATGTGTAGTGTCATGATCCGGGAGAAAATTTAAATCTGGAATCAAATGATAACCTTCACACAGCTTTTCTGTCACCCATCTGCGGTGCTCATAGTAAATCAGATTCAGACGTTCTTCTGCATGGCTCTGCAAATATTCTGCATACTGTCTTGCCAGCTCTTCCGGGGGTGTTTGTTCCAACTCAAATCCGAGAGCATAGAGCTTGTATTTGAGCGAGAAAATATAGGAGATGCAGGAACCGTGGTTATAAGGCTTTCTGTAATTTTTGCGAACTTCACGATAATTCAGATTCAGATCCTTTTCCCAAAGAAGATGCACGTTGAATGCGATTTGCTCCATTTGTTTGGCGATGTCACTCTTCTGAAAATCCGTGCAGATACAAAGCGGATGGATTACATCGCATGGCGGAATCTCTGGCGGGTTCTTGCCCTCCCACACAAAGTGGATGTCACAGTTACCCCAAATTTCATGCACGATTTTTGCCAGCCTCAGATTTTTTGCGTCATCTCCCGTGTCAATGAAAATGGCGTGCGGCTCCTCTTCGGCAGATGCAAACAATCCTGAAAAAAGTGTATTCAGTTTTGTTTCATCGTTTTTGTGGACATCTTTGAACAAGAAATTCAGAAATCCATACCAATCTTTTGTATCCTGATGCGTCGTGTCTATGTGGAAAAAATTCTTTAGGCAGGGACGCTCAGAGAGATACTGCTCTTTTTCTTCCCTGGAATTTAAGAGAATTGTGGCATGGATATCTTTCCCGGGAATTTGAATTGCCTGTAGGGATACATCCAAAAACTTGGTGCCGAAATCGCCCAAGCCAATGAGCAGTGTGTTGATTCTATTTTCCTCTTGATGCGAAACATTATGATAGAGCGGATACTGATACAACTGCTGCTGTATTGCCTGTACAAATTGCGGCTGTTTCTGATGCCGGTGGATTGCCAAAATCAGCTTGTCGATGGCGTGGAGATATTCTTGTATGCTGTTGTATCGCTTTTGGGGTGAATAATAATTCAGAAGCTTTTTGAGCACATCACGCAGCATTTCTCGGATGTTAGAGCTGTACTGATTCAGCGCCGGGCATTCCGGAAGGATGTTGCTTTGCAGCTTTTTGCATATTTCGATACTCGGAGCATAATTGAAAATTCTCTTGAACAGCAGCGAACCGAGCAGGAAGAGTTCAGTTCGGATGCCATTTTCAGCAAGCTTATGAATGCATTTCTCTGCCAATTCCATGCGTTCCGTGTCCGAAGAGAGCGATTGCCGATAGTTTTTATTCAAGTCAAGGATGCGATCCATTTCCTTTGGAATCCGTATCTCCTCGGAGGATGGCGTAAATGAAATGACAAACTCCGGCGGAACATCTTTTTGAAAATGGTAATTTTTCAAAGTCTGAATGGAAAACATGCTGTCAAAATCGAAAAATGAGACGCTTTTTAAAGCACCATTTCCGACAATGTAGATGTTTTTCTCTTTGATGTCCAGCCACAAGAACCCGTTTTCAATGTACGCCTGCACTACAGTGGCAATTTGCTTTTGCGTGTAGAGAATGCTTTCAAGGTCTTCTGTTTCAATCATATCATATCTTTTTCCGATTTGATAGCGAAACAGAGCGTAGAGCGCATAATTCCCCGTGGAACTGGAATGGGGATCCTCATATAGTCCAAACGGAGCGGAGGTGGAGAGGTTGAGGATTTCATTTTTCGCTATCCCATTTGCCATTTTTAGCTGTAAATCATATGCACCTTTATAGATGTTTTTACAATACTGGTAGGAATTCCGATACTTTGAGTTTTGTTCGTATTCGTCGATTTGCAGACTATTGGAAATGCTTCTGATGATGCTGACATCGTTTTCTTTGGGCTTCGGGTACACTTCTTTGAGCACATAGAAATACGTTCGCATATCGGTATCCAGAAATTTTACCCGATAGGAAATGATGCTGGAACCGCTTCCGAGGATATCTAAGATTTCAAATTGCTGTTCCTCTGCCGTTTTCGAATCACACTTTCGCAGGGAGATAAATGTTCCTGGCTGAAGAGGTGCTCTGTCAAATTGGGATGGCATATGAATCTTCTCCCTTCCATGCCAGATAGCCATAGGTGGCATCATCTTCTGTCATTTTATGCGCTGCCTGTAAAATGGATTTTTCCAGAGAGTGTCCTTTCGGCAGCTGAAAATATGGCTGAAACGTGGCATACATTGCGCCGTCTGTCATCATCCAAATCCGATTCAATTCTTTGCAATCCTTTTTGGTGATGCGAAGATGATTTTTCAAAAGAGGCATTGTGGTCAGATAAGTTGTTCTTGCAGTTTGTCCGTTTTGCGGAAACGAGAGCACACTCCACTTACTTCCCTGCTCTCCAAGAATTACGCCATCCCCCAAATGTCCGGTGATATAGGTTTCTCCATTGGTCAGGGTGAAAAGCAGCGTAGACGATAGCTCACGAAATTCGACATTTTTGGCTTTTGCAACTTCTCGGAGCAGCTGATGGATTTTTTCGGAAAGAAAATCCGAGATCTCCTGCTCGGCTTTTTGAAAAAGTTCGGATGCATTTTGCATTAGTGTGGTACAGAGCTTTTGTACGAGCTGCTGGGCGCCAAGTGCAGCGTGCTTTTTGCTTCCTGCGCCATCTGCGATGCAAAGGCATGCGTTCTTCCCTTCTTGGATCTCGGAAAAACATGCATCTTGATTTTCGAGATTTTTCTTCTGATGCTCAATTCCGGTTTTGCTTCTGTAGTCAATCATAAATTCAGGTCTCATAGGTTTTGTCCTCCTCACGAGATTATGATACCACAGAATACCCAAGCAAATTTGCGTTAGTTAAAAAATTTCCGGATGGGACCAAAGAATTTTTTGGTGAAATCGGGATATGTTTCTGCAACAGATACCAAGAAACCGAAAACATCTTCCCGATGCTGATCCAGACAATAGAGCAGGAACTGATCCAATGCGTTCTGTTCGCAGATCTCGGAGCAGCACATGCGGATAGAATATGTTTGAAAGTCGATTTTAAAGTCGGCAGGTAGCATATCATCATCTAGACTATCAGAATCGGTTCTTTCTGCGACGAATTTCAAGAAGAATAGCTTCAGGAGATCGTTTCGTGTTATTTTGGCAGAATCTGCCCCCAGAATGACCTCGCCTTTTGCAATGGGCAATCTATCGAAGTCGATCTTTTTGAAAAATGCTCTGGCAGATGCGCTAGCATCTTTGTTGTCCATTTCCAGCTTTTCAAATTCATCTTCCACAGATTTCCAGCGGCTGTTTCTGAAATAAGGATTCTCGTAGAGTTCAAAGACATGGAATGATGCATCTTCTATTTTGTCTTTGATGATTTGTGTTACATCTTCTTTGGTTTGTGCCTCGTCAATTTGCTGCTGCAAATAGTCTGTCATCTGAATGGTCGAGGTCCCGTATGTCTGGTCATATGATGTAGAAACAGAGCCTCTGCCAAGATCGATCTCTTCGGAACGTCCAACGGAAATCCGTTCATTGTCTCTCCGTTTGTTCTCTAGCTGCTGAACAATTCCCGTATAAAAGTCATTCTGGAATTCGCAGTACTTTTGATATACATCGATCAGTTCTTTGGGGCTTGTACCATCCTCAATGTTTTTGAAAAATATTTTCATGTATTCTGCGATTACAGGAACAAGATCGCGCTGGGATGGTTCAAGACGTGAATAGTAGATATCTCCTTGTGTTGTCAGCTTTTTCTGAACCGTGGAAAGCTTGCCGATGATAAATCTTGCAATCGATGCACGGTGGCTTACGTCGATTTCTCCAGCCTTTTTCGCAAGAATCGGAAACAGACCATTTAAGTCAAAGTAATTTGTGCCGGTCTGCTTCATGTTGGACGATTCTTCCATGAGTTCGCTGAAAATGCTGCGCAGAAAGTCAAATTTCCCTGTTGTTTCCGGATCATTGGAAGACCGATTCCGGCTGGCAGTCAAGAACATATTTGCAACTTCAAAAATCGCAGGAACATTTTTGGCCAGATATTTTCCTGCAATTTTCTCGCTCAGATCGTTCAGCTTGGAAAAGAATTCTGTTGTTTTCTTTAGCTGTTTCGGGTCGATGCTGCTTGATGTTGTTCCAGAACTAAGATAGATGGCATACATCAGTGCTGTTTTCTTCATTTCCTCTGCGCGGAGAATGTTGATGGTTGTGTTGTTGCTGATGTCTGCACCGTTGATTTTGTTGTCATACAAGAATTGAATGAACCCATCGTTTTCCTCTTCACTGCTGCTTGAGAACATCTTTTTCAGGTACAGTTTCTGTGCATACACAAAAAGCTCCTGCAATGACACATTGATGCCATTCGGTGTGCCGCTGGTTCCCTTGGTATAGAGCGGAAGCCCTTTTTTCAGTGCGATAAAGTAGAGGATTTCCTCCATTTTTCTGGGATTGAAATCGTCCTGCTCTTTCCCTTCCAAAATCTGGAACATGAGGGTTCTCGTTTCCTCAGTCGTGAAGCCAAAGGCAACCGCCAGTCGAAGCAGGTTCTTTCTCTCAATGGAATTGCGCTTTTTCAGCTTTTCTGCATGAAAAACATTCTTGATATTCCATTTATTCACGCCGTCTCCTGTGGTGACACCCCGGAGGTTCATTGCAAAATAAATCAGCACACGCTCCAGATCTTTGTCTTCAATGTCCTGAATCTGCTTTGCGGAAGCATTCCATCTGTTTCGGATGTCCTGCAATTCTTTTCGCTTCTGTACCTGTGTTTTTGGCATATTCTCTTCCAGTGCGCACAGATACTCCTCGTATCGTTTTCCGGCCACTTCTTTGAAAGCCTCCCATACATTTTGATGGGAAGCAGCGATTTTTTCCAGTCTTTTCTTTTCAGCTTCTCCTAACATCGATTTTCTTCCTTTCTATGTAAAATTTCGGATGGTATGGTTTCTGCCATTTTCTCATAGGCTGCTGCACTGGGGTGCAGGTGATCGCCGCTGTCGAATCCATCGGCAAATGCAGTTGGGTTTTGCGGATCACACAGGGCACGGTCAAAGTCAATGCAGCCATCGATTTCATCGGTTGTACGAATCCATGTGTTGACCTCATTTCGCAGGGTTTCACGGAACTCTGCATAGGTGCGCCAGCCGGCAATGGGCAGCAAAGTTCCGATGTAAACACGCAGCCCCTTTTCTCTGGCAATCTTCACATAGAACCGCAGTCCCTCAATCAAATCCTCTGCGCTTGGCAGATCACTCCACGGTCGAAACGGATTGACATCGGTTCCAACCGGATGAATGATGTCGTTGATGCCGTGCTGGATGATTACCGTATCTGCGCCGGATACTTCTATCTCCCGTGGAAATCGGGTGGCACCTTTCAGTCCGTAGGAATCATACGTGATATTGTCGTACTGCCGCAAAATGCGTGTGCCGCTGGCGGCTTTCCGAATAATTGCGGTAGTGCCGTCTCCATCTTTCAGCACTCGCTGTATCAGATCGTCTGGCCATGCCTGTGCGGTAATGGAATCGCCAAAGCAGATGACAGTGCGATTTTTCTCATTCGTCAGGACTTCAATATCACTTAAGAAATAGAAAGTGTGCGTTTTTTTGGAGGTGTCCGGATGCAGGTGTTCTGCCTGTGTCTGATCACCGACAGCAAAGTATCCCTGCGACATTGGTCCGGTAATCACTACGCCGGAACGCATTTCTGTAAAATCGGCGAAATACAGGCTGACGGCAAGCTTTTCCCCACGCTTGATAGGAAAAGAAACAGCATCACTTTTGATTCGTTCCCCTGCCGGAATTGTCACGGAAGCATTTCTGTTGAATTGCAGCGGCACTATGGTGTCCGGAACAATGCCGTTTGCACCGTCTGATTTTGCCAAAAAAGCGCTGGTAATTGTCACAGATTCGTTTCCGCAAAAGTTGTCCAGCGTAATGCGAACAGCACTTGCATCCAGCATTATTGTGATCGGATAGCGCAGCGTCAAATTTTTGGCGTAATTTTCGGGACGGCGTTCCGTAATGGAAATGGCATTGCCCCATGTGGTAATCCATTTTTCGTTCATTTTTCTCATACTCCTATTGCTTTTATGCCTCTTATTATAGCATGTTTCGACTGGAAACACAAGGCTTTGACGAAACATTCTGAGAACCTGTCTTCACAAGCGTATACAAGTGTCTTTTCGGCAAATTTTGCTGCATCCTGCGTGAAAAATACTTGCCGGGCGACAGCCCGCCTGCGTATTTTTGCCTTGTCTGCAACAAAATTATGCTCGAAAATCCACATATATTTCTTGTGAAGACAGGTTCTGAAACGAAAACGGCGGATTTTCTATTCTTTTCGTAACTTGATATAAAAAGCAGTGACATCTTTTCAGATGTCAGCCGTTTTTGGATTCTGGAGTGGTACAATAGCTTTCATTTCGTCTGAAAATTCTGCGATTTTTTTCGATATTCTGTTGGAGAACAGCCGGTGATCTTTCGAAACTGCCGATTGAAGTTGGAGATATTCCGAAATCCGCAGTCAAAAGCAATATCCAGAACATTCTGCTTGGTGTTTGTCAAAAGACGGCACGCACGGTTAATGCGAAAATGCGAGATGTATTCCACCGCACTGAATCCTACGTGCTTTTGGAATTGATTCATAAAATAGCTTTCACTTAGATGTACTACTGTGGCAAGCTGCCGTATGGTAATAGCTTCTTGAAAATGCTCTGCAATGTATTCCAGTGCGGGACGGATGATTTCTCCCGGCTCCCGAAAATCGGTGTCGATTTCTGCCTCTGTTTCCAGAAGCCAAAAAAAGCGTGTCAGTTCACTTCGCATGAGCATGTCTAAGCGAGGGGTATCGCCTTTGGCGCATGCAAAGATGTTTTCCATCATCATTTCCAATTCTATATAATAGGGATGCTTTGGCGTGAGATAGGTTTGCACCTGCATGCTGCCATTGACCAATGGTCGAATGCACTCACTGATATAGCGTCCGGATTCTGTACTGCCAAAAATTTCGTGGCTAAAGACAAGCGTGTCATAAACCTGATGTGTATTGGGGCATGCGTAAACCGAGTGCATGACATTGGGCTGGATTACAATAATATCTCCTGCGGAAGATATCATTTTTTCTTCCCCGCAGGTAAATTCAGCATGGCCCTCCCGCACAAAATTGATTTCAAATTCATTGTGCCAGTGCATGGGCGCACAGGTGAACTGATCTGGAATCATGCATTGATAGTAGCTGAATGGCTTTCCTTGGGATGTGTGAATGCGATTTTCTCTGGAACTTTTTGGATTCATCTCATTTTCCTCCGAAAGAATAGGATTGTATCAGAATATCGTAGAATATCAATAGATTTTAATGCCGTTTTATCGTATTATATCATATAGAAGGACAAAACGCAATAGACCTTTGAAAGGATGTGCAGTTATGATTCAAAAATATGTATTTGGAACCCCTTTCCCCACTGATGCAGTTGTCATGAATATGGAGCCGGCAAAGGATTCGCTGCCGTTTTTCACTGTGGATGAGCAGGGCAGATTTACTTATGCACTCGCAGAAGATGACATTGTATACGGTCTGGGCGAACAGATTCGAGGCATCAACAAAAGAGGCTGGCAGTATGTCAGCTGGAACTATGATAATCCCAATCATCATGAGGACGCACGTTCGCTGTACGGCGCACACAATTTTATTCTCATCCGCGGTGCAGTTACATTTGGTGCATTTTTCGACTATGCCGGAAAGATGACATTTGACATTGGCTATACCAACCGCAGCCAGATGACCATTCAGGCAGCAAAGAATGACCTTGTGGTATACATCATCACCGGTGAAACAGAAAAGGATATTGTCAAGCAGTTCCGGCAGATCATCGGCAGAAGCTATATTCCCCCGCTCTGGGCATTCGGTTATGGTCAGAGCCGCTGGGGCTATAAGACAGAGCAGGACATTCGCACGGTTGCAGAAAAGTACAAGGCTGCTGGTATTCCGATTGACAGCATCTATCTGGATATCGACTACATGGAGCGGTATAAAGACTTTACTGTGGACACGGAGCGTTTTCCGAATCTGAAGAAGTTTTCAGAGGAAATGCAGGCACAGGGCATTCATCTGGTTCCCATTATTGACGCTGGTGTTAAGATTGAAAAAGACTACGATGTCTACGAAGAAGGCGTTGAGAAGAACTACTTCTGCAAGAACGCAGAGGGCGGCGATTTTGTCGGCGCAGTATGGCCGGGACGTGTTCATTTTCCGGATTTCCTCCAGCCGGAGGCAAGAGCGTGGTTCGGTAAAAAGTATTCTGTGCTGACAGAACAGGGCATTGATGGGTTCTGGAACGACATGAACGAACCGGCAATTTTCTACACCGAGGACAGACTGGCAGATACCTGTGCAGAGATTGAAAAGCTTACTTCCGGAAACATGGGAATCAATGAGTATTTTGCATTTACTGGTATGGTTGCCGGACTGAACGGCAACATCGGAGATTACGATAAGTTCTACCACAATGTGGACGGCAAGATGGTAAAGCACAGCGAGGTGCACAACCTCTACGGTATGAACATGACACGTTCTGCTTTTGAGGCACTGCAGAAAATCTCTCCTGACAAGCGCACGCTGTTCTTCTCCCGGTCGTCTTACATTGGCGCACATCGGTACGGCGGTATCTGGCAGGGTGACAACAAGTCCTGGTGGTCGCATATTCTCCAGTCGATGCAACAGCTGCCGGCGCTGAATATGGCAGGCTTCCTCTTTACCGGCTGCGATACCGGCGGATTTGGCTGCGATACTACAGAAGATCTGGTGCTTCGCTGGCTCCAGTACTCGCTGTTCACCCCGCTCTTCCGCAATCACGCAGCAGACGGCACACGAGAGCAGGAACTGTATCAGTTCGAAAATGTGCAGGCAACTGGGGAGATGATCCGGATTCGGTACAGCCTTATCCCCTATCTCTACAGCGAATTCCTGAAGGCCGCACTGCACGATGAGATGATGTTCAAGCCACTCGTCTTTGATTTCCCGAAGGATGACATGGCAAAGCAGGTGGAAGATCAGCTGCTTCTGGGGAACGAACTGATGATCGCACCGATCTACAAACAGAATGCACAGGGTCGTTATGTATACCTGCCGGAAGAAATGATGCTGGTGAGAATGCGCTCCTGTGAGGACTATGAGACAGAAGTTCTCCCCAAGGGACACCACTACGTTGCAGCTGCACTGGACGAACTTGTTTTCTTCATTCGGAATCAAAAGGCAATTCCGTTTGCCAAGACTGCTGAAAACACTGCCGAACTGGATATGCATGTATTGACCATGCTGGGCTATCCGGATTGCTCGTATGAGCTGTACGTAGATGATGGTATTTCTTCCGACATGGAAAAGAGTTTGAAAGTATCGATGCTCTAATCGTCTGTTCAATATCTAGTTAATTTGCCCATTAGGAATGCCCCCGCACTTCAATAAAGTGCGGGGGCATTTTTCGTTTTTTGTGCGATCAAAGATCAAAAACCCACTTTTCGCATGCTTTTGTCATATTCTGATACATGGGATCGTTGCAGATACCATAGAGGATATCCTGCAGCAGTCGTTCTGTACATTTGGAGACGTTTTGTGCTGTTTGCAAATCATTTTCGCCATGATAGATTGTCAAGTCAAGTGCAGCATAATCAGAGCTATTCATTTGCAATCAGCATGCTTCGAAGCATCGACAAGTCGATACTGTTCAGAATGCCATTACCATCCAAATCGCCAAGTCGTCCATTATTGATAGATCCGGATTGAATAAGCCATTTTTGAAGCATCACCAAATCTGCAGCTGTCAATTCTCCATCTGCGTTTACGTCGCCTGCAATCCCTACTGTGATGACTGCTTTATCCGAGGTGATGGACCCCAATTCATTGAGTGCATTACAATAAACCGTTTCTCCGTCCCAAAACTCAGAAATATTGTACAGCGTCAATGTGCGACCGTTGCTTTTATATTCCAACAGTTCTTCATTATCTATCTGATCCCATTCATAATTGGTAAAATACCAGCGAAATTCATCTGCATACAAGGTCTCAAAAGTGAAAGTCGTAGTGCCACCGGGAGCAACGATCACGTTTTTAAGCTGAGATACTGCTACCGGCGGTTTGACAATGATGTTAAAATATGCCGTGTGAGAGGTGACACCGCCGTCCTTGCCTTTGATCCATACATGTACCGCCTTATTCATAAACCAAGAGCTGACACCATAAATCTGAAATGTACTTTCTTCAAAGCTGTTGACACCAGAACAGTGTGCCAATACAGTTTCTCTGGAATAGGGCTGCTGCGTTTCATCTTCTACATCAAATATTTCCCATTCATAACGCACGGCACCAATTGCTTCTACAGAGAACTTTGCATCATTGCCCGAAATCAAAGTTACATTCTGAGGTTGTTTCGTGATTATAGGAACTGATTTTTCAATCGTCAGGCTGTTTTCGCCAAATATGAATGCTTCTGTGCTGAGATCGACCACCACACCATTATCCATAGCTTTCATGCCATTGCCGTTCTTGTCCGGAAGAATGTCTTTCAACGAGAATTTTACGTTGGACCGTATTCCGGTTGTCCCTGAAAATGTCCCGTTGTAGACTGCGACATTCATGTTTTCCATATCGGAAATCACCATTGCTGCCTGTTGGGCTTCTCTGGGATTCCTGCTTTTGAAAGAACCGTTCCAAATGGTGACCTGCCCGGCCGATTTCAGGAACAAACCCTGTTTTGCTCCGTAAAAGTTGCCGTTGTGTATCGTCAGATTGCCAGAACTTTCCATCATCACAGCGCAATTCTGAGATTTGGAAGAAGAGGAAGTTATTTCATAGCGGTCAAATTCTCCGTCATTGATTACTGCATTTGCACTACCTCCAATGTACAGACCGGTATCCCAACTGCCGATATATCCATGATTTACAGTCAGCTGAGCATCATTCCGTACAGCCACGCTGCATGCCGTGCCTTCATATTTACCGCCGTTGATAACCGCGGTGCCGCCATCGATCAAAATTGCTGCTCCGCGAGTTTCTTTGTCGGGAGAGAACGTATCGATCATATTGCGGTAATGCCCGCCATCGATCTGCAGATCACCTTCGGAAATGATCATGGGCTGTCCATAAGCCATGCCCTGATAAGGCGTAGCACCACTTATATTTGTCAGATGCAGAGCACCATTTTTTCCAACGTGGAACAAACAGGACGTATATGCTGCACTTCGGAATTGCATATTCCAATCATTTGCCGGAACGCCTGTCAGCTGTGTACTGAAGATCCGCAGCTTGCCCTGCCGGATGTCGAACAAGGCATTATCGTATCTGCCGGTATCCCGAATCACACTGCAGTGATTCAGGTCGATCGTGATGTCGGCATCTGGATCATCCAGAACCAGCATATCATCACTTTCCATGTCTTCCTGATAAAGCCATGTGTTTTCGGAACTATTTTTCTTTAAGGTGATCCATTGCTTTCCGCCTTTCGCAAGTGCTGCTTGTAATTCTTTGTAGCTGGAAACAATGGTCTGTTCAGAAACGGCAGGAGATGTTACAGTGTCATATGCATACGCACAGGAATTACATGTTTTTTGCCAAATGCCTTCTCGTGTTTCAGTTGCACGCTGCGTAGATGTCCATCTTTCAAGTGTGCCATAAGAACTGCTATGGCTGCAAATGGTATCGGTCAGCTTGATTCCGCATTCCGAGCACACTTTCCAATGGTTCTGATCGTCAAATGTGTATTCAGAGCTTTCGGTATGCATATGTCCCCAAGGTGAGCCAATTAGGGCACCTGTGTCAATATACATTAATGAATCGTTTGCCGTTATACCGGAAGGTAAAGCTACTGCTCCTCCGAGCTCGCTGATAAGCTCCTCGCCGCTTATCAGATAGACTTCAGATGAATTAAATTTCTGATTTGTTGCAGAGTCCACCAGAGTGACGGTTGCCTCTTCTTCGCCGGATACAGAAACATTTGCGATCTTAAAATAGGTGCGTTGATGGTACATGATCCCATCTTCAAAAGTGTTCAGGCTGTTATAATTCCTGCTGTTCACAAATGTATACATCCACTCGATAAACTCTGTGCCGTCGTCCCACTGTTCCTTATTATCGGCAGTTTTCCATTCGCACCCAAGATAGGTGAGATCCAGAGAAGAAAGGCTTTCAAAATCAGACGGTATCTCCGGAGCCTCTCCTGATCTCGGATATGTAATGGTCAAGGTAATATCATAGTTGTTTTCTGCACTGAGAAACAATTCTTCTGTTCCGACAGTACTAAACAACACACCAATGGACAGGAGTGCGCTAATTACTTGCTTGGTAAATTTTTTCTTCATGAGTTTTCCTCCATTCTTTAAAATATATTTGTATAAAATCGGCAGTTCACAAAATGATACAGCCGATATATCAACAGATGTTTTTACAAAATTTTCAAGCGGACTTTATGCGGTATTGTTAGAATATCGATACATATTTGAAACGAGCATTTTTGATAAATGGGAAGAGTCATTCTGTTTCAGTACATCGAGGAGCTGTATGCTAGAACTTTTGTTAGGACCTGTCTTCACAAGAAATATATGTGGATTTTCGAGCATAATTTTGTTGCAGACAAGGCAAAAATACGCAGGCGGGCTGTCGCCCGGCAAGTATTTTTCACGCAGTATGCAACAAAATTTGCCGAAAAGACACGTGTATACGCTTGTGAAGACAGGTTCTTATACTTTATTGTGTGATTATGTGCGCAAAATTCGATAATACAGAAATCATTATTACAGTCACGCAAAAATGATATTTATATTATAAATATAACATATATTTTCTACAATGTCAATATATTTTTGTCAATAATTTTAGTTACGACTAATATAAGATAACTGCGCCTATTTGAAGGAAAGAACGAGTCTGCGGACAAAAAGTTGGACACGAAAATTCATCGCATTCAGGCTATTTTGCCTGTAAAAATAACAATTGTACATTATCGTCTTTCAAGATTCCGCAATGGAGAGCACCTGGAGGTGAAGATTATTTTTCAAACTTCGCATACTTCCCTGATTCCAATCTAATCGTTCATTTATCGGAAACTAAGCAGAGTATGATATCATCAGTTGACACCTTCTTGCATTTCTATCGCACTGTCATAATACCTTTCATTCCGTCGCTTCTGTTATGATCATTATAAATTAATTCGATTTCATCACTTGTACATGCATATAAAATTTTGATTTCAGAATCACCTTTAATAAAATCAACAGAACTAATTATGGCATTAGCGCGTTTCACATTGCTACTTCCAACCCATACATCAATTCCTGCACCATCGGAAGAGACTGTTCCTTTTAAGAAACCATAATCCAATGGATAAATATAATCTGAATATTTTGGATGTGCACTTCCTTTCGGTCTATCTATTTCGATATCGTATTTTTCAAACAGCTTATCCATCATTTCCCAAAATTCATTATCATACTTATTCATATTAATCTCCCTTCGGTCTAAAGAAAATGGTTGGCAAATATCCATCATGAACAGATACAAAATCTGAAGCTGTTATTTCTATTGGCTGATTATTTCTCGCATGAAATACTCCAGGACAATATGGATCTTTTTTTCTAGTGTTCCATACCATAAGTATCTTCTATCATAAACTCCACCAGCACATGAATTTTCGTAAGCGCATCCCTTACATTCACTCGGTATGGTTTTTACAATCAAATTTGTCAACATGTTACTCTTTTCAATTTTATCAAGAACATTAGGCTCTGTGATATTTGCTACAATATAAGTCTCATCAATGAGATATGTGCTAGGAGTAATGCTTCCATCTGCAAGTATTCTAATACTACGATCTCCTGATGGATCAGCAACAGTTTCATTCGTTAAGAAGGAAGAAAATAGTGCATCATTCATTGAAATAATGTGATGTTGCTTAGCAATATAATTTAACGCATCAACAAATGTCTCGTACGAGATAATAAACTGTTTTGAAAGATCATTTACCCCTTCTGTCGGCCTATACATGTTCATACGAAGTATGGCACCGTATTTCTTGGCAATCCTAAAGAGTCCATCAATATTCTCACGAGAAACATTTTTCTCACTTCCAAGAAAAACGATTGTTGTAGGCTTCTTATATTTTTCACACAGAGCTAATGTATCGATTGCCCATCCATATGCTTTTGGTTGCCCTCTAAATTCCGCATGCTTTTGAGCATCACAAAAATCTAACGATACATCAACCTCATCTATACCTTCAATAAAAGCGTTGCGTGTTTGGAAACAGCAAGAATATCAATTTCTGTTTCCTGTACTTCTCTTTTATCATCTTTTCATCTGACTGTCGTTTTTCTCCACCAACGTCCCATTTGAGAGTATCGAAATGGCAGAGCACTGGCTAGAGCATTGGCTTTTTGCATTTCACGAACATGCTCTCGACAAATATCCTCCAAAACAGATGCTGCAAACTCGTGAAGTTGCGGAGCGATGGCATACTCATAAACACCATCTACATCGCCGCCTCCAGTTCCGAGTAATTTGTAAAAACAAACGCATACCAGAACCCAAAAAATCATCTATCAGATCTAATTACCTTTATATTTTTCTTATATAAATTCCAACAACTTCTTTTCCATACAGAATTCATATCCCATCTGCTTTAATCCAACCTTATCAAACTGAACAGCTATCGAAATACCTTCAATTGCCGTAATCTTGCCGAGGCCAAATGCTTTATGTTTCACCTGCCTTCCGACGATATCGGCTGGTATTTCTATCTGCGGTTTGGGTTCTGGTTTCGGAACAATCGGTACAACAAGTGCAGGCTTCTTCGCTTCTTTTTTCTTGGCAGTAACCATCATTTTTGTATACTCAGCATCAACATTCTTGCCACGATTTTTGTAGTCATCCATATCCTTAAACACGAACATTTGTGGTTTCTTTACATCATTATCTGATACAGGCCTTATTGGGAACATCCATACTTTTCGATCATTACCATCTTCACCGGGCTGCACATCTGTGTATGGCTTGCTCACGAGTTCTATTCTTCCGCAGTAGATATATTCTCCAGCATCAATGACCTCAAACAGATGGACATCCACTCCATTATAATCAGATTCAGCCAATGTGGCATTCTGCGCCCAATGAATATCCTGATCACCTGATTTGCCCATGCCCGTATAATGTAAAATCCCACCGATCCACTTATCGTGATAAAGACCTTTTGTATAATCTGATACGATAACAAGTGTATTCGTTGTTCTTGAACGGCGCATACCTCCCATGTTTCCGCATTTAAATATTCTAACAATATCTTCATTTTTTATAATTTGCCCTATTTCTAATCCTGAATTAAACATAGACGGTCCTCTAATCTTAATATCTATTCCGCTGTTCACGAACCCTTAAAATTGTTGAGTTGCCGGATTGGTTGTCAATTTTTTTCGTTTTCCAAAAATCATCCCCAAATGCCTGATCTAATCCACTGACACACATTTTGCAGTAGATATATTTCCAAATAAGAAAACCTAGCTTTTAATGTGCCATTTGCATTCCTCTCAAACCTCTACCATCTCAAACTGACAAGTGTGTTTTTTACTCTTCTTATCATAGTTCACGCCAACAAATAAAACTTTTCCATGATAGTCCTTCAGGCAACGAATATACTTCCGGTCTTTGATCTGTTTCAGAGCAATGCCGGTGCTTTGATTCCATTTCAATTCCACGATCATCGCCGGGTTATGATTCCCGGTTCTCGGTACAAATACCAGATCCGCAAAGCCTTCTCCACCCTGCAATTCCCGATAAACCGCATAACTGTCTTGTGCGGAATAGTATGCCAGACTCAGTACACAAGCCAGCGAATTTTCATCGTTGTACTGAATCACAGAACAGTTGTCGCTGTGAACTTCCTGAAGCATTTCCGCTACCTTTTCCGCATTCTGTGCCAGTGTCAATTGCAGCAGTTTGTCAGAACGGTGAATGGCGTTGTTGACCGTCTGAAACTCCTGCCCCTGGATGGAATTGAGAAATTCCTGCCGCACTTCTTTGTTGGGAATCCAGGCAGTTTTTGTATCGAAGTCGTAAGTCAGATAGCCCAAATGCACCAGCAAAGTCAGAATATCATCTGCAGTTTCAAAGGTACACATATCGTTCTGGAATGTTTTCGTGTTAATAGAAATGTGTTCTCCGGCAATCATCCGAATGATCTTATCTCGCAAGCCGTTCTCATTGCGGACGATATACATTTTCAAAGCCTCATAGGTTTCTGTCTGTGTCCAGTAGCTGTCGAAAATATGTTCATTCATTGCCTCTGCCACAGACTTTGGGTTATAAATCGAAATACCGTTGATGTTATATCCATCATACCATTGTTTCGTTTGTTCAAAAGACATATGATAACGCTCACAAAGCTGCCGAACTTCTTCTTCCGTAAAGCCAGTAAACTCTGCCAATCGCTTTTGATTGGTCATAGCGTATTCCTTGAACATATTCAATGCAGAATGTTGACCATATTTCTTGATTGGGAGAATGCCGGTCATATAGGCAAGTGCCACATAGGGCTGTCCTTTCAGCAGATCCCGCAGAAAATCCAAGTACTCCTTCTGAGCAGTTGCATTGTCCCGGTGTACTCGGAAAATGGAATCCCACTCATCAATGATAAAGATAAATTTTTCCCGTTTCTGCGAAAAAATATCTTTTAATGTTCTTACCAGGTCTGTTTCGTCAAACAACGTAACATCCGGCATTTCCATTTTCACATCAAACAACAATTCCTTCGTTAAGCGTGCTACCATGTTTTTTATCACAGGATATTTGCTGATAAACTGCTGGATATCGATGTGAATCACATTATACCGGTTCAGGTGCTTTTCAAAATCCGGTGTCTGTGCAATCTGAAACTTGGAAAACAATTCTCTCGAATCGCAGCCCTTGCTGTAATAAGCCGTCAGCATATTCTCTGCCATCGACTTCCCGAATCTTCTGGGACGGCTGACGCAGATCTCCTTGTTTTCTCCAAACAAACATTTATTGGTGAAAGAAATCAACATGGTCTTATCCACATAAATTTCAGAATAAGTAACTGTAGAGTAAAACAAATCATTTCCTGGGTTCAGATAGATTCCCATGATGCAGCACCTCCGTTCTTTTAGTATACCACAAATTTAAGAAGAAATCAAGACAACAATGCCGTTATAAAATCTAAAAATCCTCCCCTGCTTTTATATTTTGCAAAAGAGGATTTTTGAAGTGGTTCACTTTTCAATGGAAACCATGACACCTGATTGAAATGTAAAATTGAAATTTGATCCTGTATAATAAAACTTGACACACAAGCCACAAGGGAATAAAATAGAAAAAAGGAAAAACGGAGGATACGACGAGGAATACAAAGTGCAGGCGGTCAAGTTAGCCAAAAACCTTGGATCAGCAAAAGCAGCAGCAGAGGAGCTGCAAATCCCTGTCAACACGTTGTATGGCTGGATACAAAAAGTAAAAACAGCCGAGCTGGACATCGGATGCGGAGAACGCAGCCTGGAAGAATCTCAGAATATCGCCGAAGAAAACCAGCAGCTGAGAAAGCGGATCAAAGCATTGGAAAAAGAAAACAAGCGCCTAAGCGAAATAAATGAGTTTTTGCGAAATGAATGAGTTTTTGGAGGATGCAGCGGCTTTTTTCGCTGCCGGCCGTCAGAGATCGGGAAAAAACAAAGATTGATGTATATTGCGATCCGGACAGATGATGGCAGAAACATCGGAAAGATCAGTTTTTACTGCAACACGCTGTAAGTCAGCAGACAGGCGTTTTACGATTATCTTGAGCGTAAGGGCAAACCATGGAAATATCAGCCGCTTGCTGACGCCATGTTGAAAATTCATGATTCATGATGAGGACGCAGAAAACGCAAATTACGAAAGAGTACGTATGTATCAGGCACTTCAGTATCAAAAAGAAATCGGCGAGCTTGGGGAGGTCACCATTCCCAGTGAGGGAACAGTTCGCAAAATTATGGAGCAGATAAACCTGATTCATAAACCCAAACAAAAGCCCAACGGAATCACCAAAGCCGACCGGGAAGCACGCAAATCTGATGATCTTCTGAAACGTGATTTCACAGCAGATGCACCATTGCAAAAGTGCGTGACAGATATTACAGAAATTCCTGCAAAAGACGGTGAGAAAGGTCATTTACACTACCAATGCGATCGAGAGCCTTAACAGCGGCTATCGTCGTCTGAACAAACAGAGAAGCGTGTTTCCCAGCGATATGGCTCTTTTAAAGGCTTTGTATCTGGCAACCCACGAGATTACAAAGAAGTGGACGATGCCGCTGAGAAACTGGGGCAGAGTTCTTGGCGAGCTGGAGATCATGTACCCCGACAGACTGAGCTGAGCCGGCACGGTCAGTCTGCTTCCATTCCGCTACGCTCCATTTCAGCAGACTGACTGTTGAAGAAACTTGACAAATTACGGTATTTATTGTATACTGTAAAAAAATTGAGCGGCTGTTTTTCAAGCCGCC